>Ga0325402_1001648_pt1 | contig 18626 bp, 3 predicted proteins | sample PopdelMetagenome_22_FD_207212 | JGI IMG/M metagenome (GOLD analysis project Ga0325402, IMG submission 207212) | Populus deltoides microbial communities from Bellville, Georgia, United States - Xylem-PdKOR-R3 | ecosystem: Host-associated > Plants > Phyllosphere > Stem > Wood/Secondary xylem...
CACCTCTCTCTCTCTCTCTCTCTCTCTTCAATCATGAATTAATGTGCCCTAAATAATAATAATTACGTACCTGGCTGGGCTCTACTGGACCGCAGGACACGTATACCATGTTGCCTTTGAGGAATTTGTTTTTAATAACACGGTCTGAAGAAAGTTATTAGGGAATGATATAGTTTTAAAAAGTTTTAGGGAAATAGAATAATTTATAAAGAATTGTCATTAGGAATCATGATAGGTGAAAAACTGTTATTTAGAATAATGGTTTAAATAAAAATTATGATTTAGAATCGTGGTTTTAATGTAATTGCTATTTTTAATAGCGGTTTTTTAACCATTGTGATTAAGAATAGCACCTTCATAACAAAATCGCGATTTTAAATCGTCTTTATGATGCATTTATAAACATTTTTTTTTCTCCATGGCCGTTGCTCCTGAAAAAAAAAATCCTAGAAACAAAAAAAAAACCTCAAGAGAAAACACCGTCCAATCCTTTGCCTAAAACACTAGAATCATCTTCCCCTTGTCTCCACAAGTATTTCTACCACTTTTTTTTGTTGCAAACCGCCAGCCCAAGCTTCTATGTCTAGCCTCTCTGTCGCCATAACCGGTAGAACTGCCACTTACACATCACAAAATCAAGGTAAAATACTAGCATTATCTGTTAGTTTGTTGGGTTTAATTATTGAATTGATATATTTTATTTTTTGATTTAATTAGGTATTTGGGTTGTGTTTGATAATAAGATAATTTTAGGTTTTGAATGTTGCAATTATGTGTTTTAATATAATTAATGGGATTTATGGAATCAATCATGCTTGAATTAGAGAAATTAGAGTTTAAATTGATTATTGGGTTACTTTTCATATTTAATTATATTGTTTAAATTGATATAAATTTGATTTTAATTGATGCAATTAAACTAGAGCTTGCATTAAGTTTCCGTAAAAATTATTGTAATTGTAGATTTTATTCAATTGAGATCATTTTGTTTTTATTTAATATTCAATTCTCATAACTTATTTTTTAATTGTAAAAGTTATTCAATTGATTAGTTGTAAAAATTATTGTAATTGAATTTTTAAAATTAATTATTTTTTATTGCTATTATTATGGTCTACTTAATAACAATTTGTGTTTGTATTGAATTGTGAGATAATTTGTTTTTGATAAAATGAATATTTTTATTTTACATAATATATCTTCAAACTTTTTTATGTTGTGTTATGATGGTACTACTATTCCTGATACGAATACTGTAATATTGTAAGTATTTGTTATTTTTTATAGGTTAATTGTCATGTTGATTTTAAAATTGTCTTATATATTATGCATTTCCATACTTAGTTTATATAAGCATGATTTAATATCGTCAATTAACAAATAAACATGTGAACAAGTTGTTTAAAATTTCAAATCATCCATTAACAACTTAAAAAATGCACATAAATAAAAACAATGTTTAAAAAACACATGCATTAATTTGGGATTATAATTAACAAATAAAAATGATGTTAAAATAGCTTATCTTTCAATTATATGTTTGACGTTTGGTAATTTATGGTTTTGTTTGGCCATTGGTTGTGGTGGTTTAGACTTTGTGGTTTTGTTTGGACTTTGATTGTTGTAGTTTAGACTTTATTTTATGTAAAATTTTAGGTTGGGGTGGGCTGTGTTGCTTGACACAACCGTTATTGATAATAGTAGTTGGTTAACAGTTGTAAACACCCGCTATTGTCATTAGCGGTTGTTTAATATAACCGTTAGTACCATTAATGGTTGTTAATAAAACCATTTTTTTTCGAATAACGGTTGAGTAAAAAATATGATATTTCCCAAATACTTTTCTATCTTGTGCTATTTCATAATATTTTTTAAAACCATGCTAGTTTGATAAAATACCCGCTTTTGAGACCCCTCATCAAGCATTCAAGGTAGGAATAATGCTAAAAATTATTGGCAAGATTCAGAACACTAATCATTCTTTGCATGGAAAGGTGTAAATCGCTCATTATATGGATGTCCTTATTGGGATCAAATATTAATATTTTTTAGCACCATTGCATGTAGTGGGTGGGGAAGACCCACCCACCACCTTTAACATATTAATGACATAATCGAGACATAATGTTTAGAGGGACCAATTGGCCTTAGCCGCTATGCATAATCTATAATTCGTAAAACCAATGACTGATGGACAAGTAATCATGTTCTAAAAAACCCAAATAGCTTATGAGCAAAGTATATATGTTGGATAATCGATTAATCTTTTGATTTTAGCATTCTAATCCTTGTTTTTTTTTTTCCATGGTGGCCGGTAGTTGGTACATGGTACCTGATAGGCCAAAGTAGCTAGTGGCTGATACCTGTAAAAAATCTCTTTTGATAGATTTAGAGACTCTTAGATACTTAAGTAAATATCATTTTAGAGAAAGAAGACAATGATATTATAGAGAGATATACTGTAAAAATAACTATGCAATAGAGAATGAAGATTGTGAACATGGAGTTTGAAAGATTCATGATGTATTTATAGCTCATGATGTTGGGTTCCTTAATGTCATACATGCAGCGAAAACAATAAAACAAAATTATTCGAGAGTCTCTAGGATTCTGTTAGACAGATCTAAAGTTATTTATGGATTTATTACTTGAAGATCTGATCTTCTTTGGCTTTGAATAAATCTTTAAGGGTTGACTTGTCGCAAACCACAAGTCATCCAACTATCCAGCCTCCAATGGTAATCAACACGAACCACCAGTGAGAAATCTCCTAGATCCCTATTTAGAAGAGATGGATTGCTATGCTTAGAATGTTAGCTCTTTATTATATGACTTATATAGTTTTTCTAACAGACAACAACTAAAAAATAAGAGGCATAACTTACTATTTATAGGGAAATCTGAAAAACCCTATAAATTAGCAAAATATCAATTTGCACCTTGAATAACATTCATATATTAATTTAGGATAATTTTAGAAATTAGCTCATTCAAGTCCTTACTTGATTTTTCTAAATCTAGAAATATGATCCCAATTTAATTTTTGACTAATGGTTCTTAATGTGTGTGACTCATTCGGTTTCTAATATGTTAGCCCAAATATAAATTGTAATTTTAATTAAATAAAATTAAAAAAATTAATTTATGATAAATTCAACAATTTATTAATTTATATTTGAATATCAAATGCATCGTCCAACAACGTGTTATGATCCCCTAAATATTAAAAAATTCATTAGTGATTTGACTTCACCTTTCAGTGACCAGTTTCTCAATGTAATTAATATCTTTACATTAATACTGTTTCAATTTAACATTAAAGCATGAAATATATCTGCTATGTAAAGCATGTTTGTTCTCTATATAATAGTCATTGATCATTTGAATAAAATCTGAAACTCTTCATATTTCATTCCACCTTGGCCAATGATTTCTTAGTAAATACTATTTGAATTTAGATGTAACATTTTCCCTAATTCATTTAGGGTGATGAATCCTCTCTTGATCACTCAAGTACCCTCATATAGTTCATGTTATATCCAATGTCTGCCCCTTCATTACTTCGGTTAAAATAACATGTAACAAGATCAAAACATATTATTCTCTATATAAGATAACATAGTGATATCAAGTCTAAGGATTACTTATACAACCGTTACATGAGCCTTTTTATAGACATAAATGATTTCTCCATATGAAATTCTCATGCAGGTCAATTAAATATACATGTTTTATGGCAAGCACCTACATATCAGTTTAGGTATCATTTATATCTTAACTTATAAGAACAATTGCTTCCTTTCATATATGAAAGAACACAATATGTATCAATCTGTACAACTGTAATAAATATGCAGTATTTAAAAGAGTATCGACCATGATTATTTTAAGAACAATACTTTGATGTAATAGAAACCCTATAATTATAACAACTTTATAATTTTCTTTGCAAAGAGTTTTTGTCCTGTGAACTTTATCTTTACTCTAGATTTATTAATATAATATTATATGAATTAAGGTTAATTTCTCAGAACTATTAAAACACATGTAAAGCCTAAATTTTGGCACCTTTGATGAATAACACTTTTAAACTTTTCACTTTAACATGTGAGAGAGATTATTATATTATTTGGTTCTTGAACGAAATGAATTTGACTTATCAAAGATTAACTACTTTTGTGGCATCATTCGACTTCATTCCAATAGTGTTGATACCTAGGGACAAGTTTACATCTTGTCACACTCCTATTAGACCTCTTTCGACTTTTCGAGTTCATATCTCAATTTTAATTGTGGGTTGCATGCCCACGTGATCACGAGGTTCACATCAGTTGGTATTAGAGTAAAGCTCTGAGAACAGGTCATAGCCTGCTGAAATTTTTGTTTTCCTAATGTTTGTTAAGTTTTTTCAGTGTTTACATTAATCTTATTTTTCTTTTTCTTTGTGTCTGCGACATACTAGTTAAAAAATATAATAAAGTTTTATTTTTTGACTATCTCTAAACATATCGATACCATAAAAGAAAAAAAAAGAGAGAGAAAAGAAAAGAAAAGATGTTATTCAAAGTATGTTGCAATTCTGCCGCAAAAACACAACTCATAGAGAACCCTAAGCAAATCACCTCATAAATAATTTCTATTTCATTTTCTTCTTGGGGGTGAAATCAGTCTATATATTAAATTTAATCTTATTTAGATATTTTTTTCTTGAGATTTCAATTCGGGGTTTAATTTTGTCGTAAACTGATTATACACAGGTTTTAATACCTAGGCATAAGATAAAGGACTTATAAACTATGATCTATAGTTTATTAGGTATCAGGATACTTACATATTGAATTTCAGGCCATTCCAATTTTGTTAGGTTTGAGTTTCAATTCTAGTGCTTTCAAATTGTGTAACAATTATATTTGCATCAAATTCCAATACATATTTATCTACTATTTAACATAAATTACTAGCTTACAAACACATGTTTTCAATTTTAGTGCATAGGTAGTTGTGTTTCATTGCGGGTTGAATTATTTTTTTAATATATAAAAATAATATTTAAATACTACTAATGTGTTTTAAAATTCAAAAAATAAATAAATCTATAAATCTTGTCTAAGACAACAACAATAACAAATGTATTGAATTTATAAAGAAAAAGTTATCATGATGACCAACACAAAAATAATGTTTGATAAAAAGAAAAAAAATGACGAATTTCAATTCTAAAACAACCCAATAATAAAGGGAAAAAAAAGACAAAAAATGACCACGTCAACCAAATTTGCATGACAACCTTGCGATTCTAGTCGTGAGAATGTGATAAGCTTATATAAAGCAAATAAAAAAAATACTCGCTTTGTTTTTTTCCACTTTATAACTAAATTTTCAACTATTACACAATTTAAAGGGGAATAACATTTTACGTTCTTAGGAGTTGGAGCTAGAAAAAATTCAAAAAAAAAATGTATTTATTTATTACATTTAAAGTAATTATAAAAAAGCCAATTATTCTCAAAACACAATCCTGTATAAAATAAATAAATAAAACCCTAGCCCCCTGTATTTTCCATCTTCTTCCCCTCACCCCCTCTGCACAGCCACTAGCTCCTGGCCCAGCTCTTCTCACGGCTACAACCATGATTTATTAACAAATAATTCAAAATATACAGTGTGGTCATATGAAACAAAAAGATTAGATTGTTTCTCATTGGGCTGACCTTTCAACAAAACAAAAAGATTGATTGTGTTCTCGCGACATTGACCTCGAGGAAAAGAAAAGCTGTGACTTTTGGTGATATTTTCGGCGGAGACTGTTTGTGGCTAAAGACTTTTTTTCATCAACCACCCAGGTTTTGATGGGTGGTTGCTGAGTCTACTGATATGAGAGAACCATTATTGTTACAGGTTGTGGGTTTGAAGAAAAAAAGGGTGGTTGACTGAGTATAAAAGTAATTTTTGAGGTGGGAGACTGTGATTTTTTATAGAGAAAGGTGAGAGAGAAGAGAAGGTTAAAGTGTGAAGATGAAAAATATTCGATCTTAGAATATTCAATATAAGCTAACCCACCATGAATGCTCCCACGCTGCATTGCAGGCCAAACCAAAATTCTCCAAATATATATAAAAACAAAAGGATGTTGAGTCGACAATAGCATTTTTAAATAACCAAGAAAAATGTGAGACTTTGATTATTAACTCGACTTGTTTCAATAACCACAATTAATTTAATAATATAATTAAAAATAAGGCAACAATAATAAATAAACTAAACTAAAAAAAAAATAATCAACTAAAAAATAAACACTTGTCAATATTATATAAATACATCCTTTCAATATTCTTAAAAGGTCTCCATGATTTTATTGAATAACAAAATAAGAATTAAATTAGAATGTGATAACACCATAAATATAAAAATAAAAAATAAATAAATTCAAAGCTCAATTGATGCTTGTGATCATGTAATCATGCAACTCACAATCAAGATTGAGATCTTATCCTGAAAAATCAAAATAGGTCTGATAGGAATGTGACATAATAGAAACCTACCCCAAGGCACCAACACTATTGGAATGAAGTAGAATGACGCCTCGAAACCAATTAATCTTCGATAAGTCAGATTTAGTTCGTTTAGGAACTGAAGAATGCAAGAATTACTTTCACACGTTAAAACTGAAAAATTCAGAAATAATATTTATCAATAGTTGTTGAAATTTTGGTTATATGAGTTTAAATAGTTCTTGAAAAATTAACCCTAATGTATCTACCCTAGTGGGCTGAATTGACCCAGATACAAAACTGACCAAAAAACCCTGAAATGAAAAGCCCATAGCTTGATCTAAACAAGCTTTGAATCCTAGCTGAAAAACAAAGTATTAATTAAGCCCAAACATGAAAAAAAAAAAATAATTAATCTATCATTAAATACCACTAGTCCTTCTTTTCTTGTGTAGCTAGGATGAATAAAGAATCCTTATAAGAAAAGGATTCTGAAACATTAATAAATCCTTGCCACACTTGGAGATTATATTGTAGTTCATTAAAGATCCTTGTGGAACTAGGAAATTTCCAAAACAAGCTCCCACATCCTTGTAGGAAAATGATCCTTGTCAAATAAGAAGTCCACAAGTCAAAAGAAAGTAATAACAAAATTCATACAACTTATTCTGACATATATCGCAAGTTCTTTCCGAACTCTAATTCACCTAAAACCTTACCTTAACATAGACCAATACTTCTAGAATCTTCTGGTAAAGTTTTAACTCGATCCAACAGTTGGATTTGGAGTTTGCTTAATAGCGTAAAACTGGACGGTAACAATTTTTATGCCAAAATCCGAATCTGACCTTGCTTCACAAGGCTGAACTGTATCATTCCCTCCCTCTTCAAGATGATTCACCCTCAAATCTTGAATAGTATTTGTAGTGACTTTTTAAGCCTCTTGTTTAAGCCTTCAAAATTCCTTTATTGCTAACACCTTTCTCCAACAACACTGTATGTAAGTAGTAACTGACAAGAATTTTAGATAAGCACACCGTATTAACCACTTTCGTACATACTTTTGAATGATAAAAATAATGACTCTCCTTCTTCTTTTATTTTTTTAGCATTGTACCTCCTTTGCCCATGAAGCTTGAAGATCATAGAATAATCTTCTACACTTATCAACTTCTTGTTTTAAAACCCCCAAACTATGGCTTAGTTTTTTGCATCCTTGAGCTAGAATCCTCCTTCGTTCCCTCTTCTTTGCTGAATACATGACACAAATAGAAAAAATAAAAGAAGATGTAAACACAACAAGAATAGAGTTTACGACATGAAGAATAATGATTTAGACTCGAAATTACAAATCTGACTTTTGTTTGGACAGAACTGATTGAAACAAACAAATGTGAAAAGTGATGAAATTGACTCAAAATAGACCTATTACGGCAAGACAAAACCCGATTTTGGAACCTAAAGAAAATGCTATCCAAATGACCTAAAATTTAATATATAGTATTCGGATACCATGAAAACAACAAACCTCATTTTATAGGTCATTCTATTATGTCTAGGTACCCAAACCCCTTGTATGATTAGTTTGCGGCAGAATTAAACCTTCAATTAAAACCAAAAGAAACCAATATCCAAATAAGCCCAATTAAATAAATGGTGCAATCTCACCCCTAATACATAGAATATGAGGTTTCAATTGATTCTAAGGTGGTTTGTTTATGGTTCATTAAGAGTAGTGTTTCTGCAACAGAATTGAACCTCAAATTAAAACCTCAAGTAAACGATATCAAAATAAGCTCAAATTTTATATATGTTGCAATATCACCCCCAATAGATGGAATATGAAGTGGCAATTTATTTTGAGATGATTTTCTTATAATTCACTAAGAGTGGTGTTTCTGCGGCAGAATTGAATTATCCTTCAAATTTAATCTAATCTCTCTCTCACTCTCTCACTTTTATACATGTTATTGATATGATTAGACATAGAACAAGAAGATGAACAATGCAAACACTAAAAAACTTTAAGGAACACTAAAAAAAATGAAAATAACATAAGAATATGACCTTGCTATAGAGTTTAGCACTAATACCAACTTATGTGAACCTCATGATCATGTGGTCATGCAACCCACAATCAAGATTGAGATCTAATCTTAGAAAGACAAAATAAGTCTAATAGGTGTGTGACACAATGAAAATCTATCCTAAGGCACCAATACTATTGGAATGAAGTAGAATGACGCCACAAAGCCAGTTAATCTTCGATAAGTCAGATTCAATTGGTTCAAGAACTGAAGAATGCAAGAATCACTCTTACATGTTAAAACTGAAAAATTCAGAAATAATATTCAGTAATGGTTGCCAAAATTTTGGTCACATGAGTTTAAATAGTTCTTAAAAAATTAATGAGCTAACCCATATACAAAACTGATCAAAAAACCCTAAACTTAATAACTCATAGCCTGATCCAAACAAGCCTTAGATTCTAGCTGAAAAACAAAGTATTAATTAAGCCCAAACATGAAAGAAAGTAATAAAAATAACTAATCTATCATTAAATACCACCAACCCTTCTTTCCTTATGTAGTTAACATGAATAAGGTATCCTTATAAGAAAAAGATTTTGAAATATTAATGAATTCTTGCCACACTTGGAGATTATATTGCAGCTCATTAAAGATTTTTGTGGAACTAGAAAATTTTCAAAACAAGCCCCACATCCTTGTAGGAAAATGATCATTGCCAAATAAAAAGTTCACAAGTCAAAAGGAAGTAATAACAACATTCGTACAACCTATTCTTACCCATATCGCAAGTCCTTCCCGAATTGCAATTCACCTAAAATCTTACCCTAACATAGACCAATACCTCTGGAAGCTTTTGGTAAAGTTTCAGCTCGATCCAACGGTTGGATTTGGAGTTATACTCAATAATGTAAAACTGGACGGTAAAAACTTTTATGCCAAAATCTGAATCTTAGCTTGCTTCACAAGGCTGAACCGTATCATCAATTCCCAGCAAATCAAATGTTAAATGATAAAATTTAAAAAATAAAAAAAAAAAAAAGAAAAAAAAAATCCAACTTAAGTTTATCTGAGTTAGCCTGCAAAATCTGCGACTTGGTCATGAGATTGGAATAACATCATAAAAAGAAAATTAAATAAGACTACAAATCTTATATAACTCAATGCTAAAGAGCGAAATTGAAAAAAAATACAATGAAAAAAACCTGAGTCAACCCGGGTTAACTTACTAAGCTCGCGACCCGAGACATGAGATCGAGATAAATCCATAGAAAAAAAAAGTAAAAAAAAAAACACATGAAGCCCAATCCCCAACCAACCCACTATTAAAAGATAAAATAAAAAAATAATTAAAAAGAATCTAAAAAAACTACAGTCAACTTGGGCTAATCTTTGAAATCTGTGACCAAAGTCATGAGGATGAGAGTAATCCTATAGAAGATAGATAAAAAAAAAAAACATGAAGCCAAATTCTAAATTAACCAAATGTCGAGGGGTGACATTTAAAAAAATTCAATAAAAAAGAATAAAAAACAAAATAAATAGTAATAAAAAAATAAGGACCAAGTTTGATACAAAAATAAAATGAAACCAAATGATGAGGGATGAAATTGAAAAAAAACAATTAAAAAAAGTACAAAAAATATCAATTAAAAGAATGAGGATCTAATTTGATATAAATATTAAATGAAACCAAATACTAAGAGGTGAAATTAAAAAAAAAATAAAAAAATTTTAAAAACAAAATAAATAGCGATCTTGTTTTTGCCACTTGAATCCACCTTACGCACTATTAGAGCGTAGTGGAAAACTTCTACATGCTGCCGTGGATGCACACGTCAACCAAGTTACTCTATTATTTACCCTAGTCCACCATATTTGTTTCAATTTCAATTTTGATCCCTTAACTCTTGATTGTTTTACATAAACATAATTTTATTTTTCTAAACCGGACATCAACCAAGGACTAGAATTTTCCTTCAACATTGAGAGAACCCATATCTAGACATCCAAACCAAACTACTAAGTTAAATCCCAAATAAAACAATGTGAAAGGACTAAATTAGAAGAAAAAAAAAGTTCAGTTACATAAACAAAACAAACTTCCCTTGACCAAGCAAATCAATCACTAATGTTAACAAAAAAAGGACTCGTTATTTGTTTAAGCTTTGAATTCGATCCCCGAAGCTCTAATTCTCATAATTCAATAATTTTTTTTTTTTTATTAAAGTCAGCATCAAATGAGAGAAATAATATTCTCCTCACATTGAGAGGTCCCTATAAAAAGGCATAAAAACAAATCACCATAACTAATCCCAAATCAACATTATATTAAAGAATCAAATTAAAAAAAATTAAAGAATCAAAATGAAAAAATATTTTGAGATCAAAGAAAAAAAATTTCCCTGGAAATCCACAGTAGAATCTCTCACAAGGCACACTGAAACACTAATACCCTTTATTTTTTTTTTTAACTATTAGTTAAATAAAAGAGATTTATTATACTTTTGTTTTCTTATATAAACGGTTTTATACAAGAATAGATAAATTCATTTATTATATTATATTTATTATATTATATAAACGGTTTTTTTGTATAGCTTGATGGCCCCGACACCAAAACATTGATTACCACGTTAGTAGATGAGTTGATGAAAAACGGGACCTATATTTTTCTTTCAATATTACGATAAGATTTTAGTTAAAAACAATGCTTCGTGTGGAAAACAAATATATGTGAAAAAGGAAAATGAGTTTTGATTGAAGAGATATTTTTTTTTTTTTTTTGCATTTCAAATCTTTAGATTGTTTTGAATTTTTTGAATTGTTTTATTTTTTATTTAATAAATGTACTTCAAATAAAAAAAATATGTTTTTTTTGAAAGAAAAAACACATGAATACAAAAAAAATGTCAACATCTTGCACAGAATAAACGTACAATTTAGATGAAAACAAGTTCAACCTCACGTTGACTATAGTACATCTAATAATGAAAGTAACATGCATTGCAGTTCGTCGCTCTTGAAGTTGTTTAGGTGAATTTATGTTCCTTATCAGTCCACGCAGCCTGCAAAATTATTATTTTTTTATTAATTTTTATAATCAAGACAAACTTCCATGCATGGAGACATGACATGTTCCAGTTTGTGGCAGTCTGTCGTAGGAATTTGAATTCCATAAATCTCGTATATCATCATTCCAGTAGCATGGATATGATTCTTTCAATTTCAGATTATATGCTATCCTTTCATATATATATATATATATATATATATAAAGTTTAATTTTTAGCCAACCCTATATAAAAACCAAATACATAAGATAATAATCCAAAGATAGAGGGTGAGACATGTTTATATTTAATATTTTTGGCAAAATATTAGGCTTAGATATATAACATGATTCTAACTTGCTATGAGGCTTAACATTCTTAAATTTAGCTATGCAATGAATCCAAATAGACAGGGTCTGGAGAGCTACTAGATCTAATATCCTTAAATTTAGCTACACGATAAGCTCAACTACATATGGATCCGGCGAGCTACCAACTTAATATCTTTAGGTTCAGCTATACGCTAAACCTAGACTGATATAAGTATGGCGAGATATTAAACCCAACATTCTTGGGTTCAAGTAGATGTTAAGTCCAAGTATATATGGGTCTAACAAGTTTCTAAACCCAACAACCTTGGGTTTAACAACACACTGAACCCAAGTAGACATAGGGTCTGGCGAGTTTCCAAACCTAACGTTTTTGGGACCAGCTATGCATTGAGCTCAAGTTCATATAGGGCTAGCGAGTTTTCAAATCTGACATCCCTAAGTTTAGCTATGTGCTGAGTCTAAGTAGATATGAGTTCGACAAGCTACTAGACCCACAGCCCATGAACTTCGTATCGTGCCAAGTTATGGATATGAGCTTGACGACCATTATAAGCCATATAAGAGAGCATTGCCAAAGTCTTGACATTGATTGACCATAGATTCTTTACAATTTCACATCCCTAAACCAATGTTCAAGCTGAACTGACTAACAAAGTCTTGCTTGATGGACTCAAGAAAAAAAATAAATAAAGGAAGCTAAGTTAGAATGGGTAAAATTGCTAAATAAAACCTTATGGGCTTATAAAACAACTCAAAAAACATCTACTATAGAAACTCCATTTCTCCTCACCTATGAAAGTGAGGCCATGATCCTAGCTGAGATTGGGTGTCCAAAATACATGGTAGTTTATTATACCTCAAAAGACAATGAACAAGGCCTTAGAGCCAATCTAGATTTGCTAAAGAAATCTTGACTGACCATAACAGTTAAGAATAAAGTTTATCGGCATAGAACTACCCAATACTAGAATGCTAGAGTTAAGAATAGAAGATTCAAGTTTAGAGATTTAGTGTTGAGAAAGTCGAGGCAAGCGAGTCCTAAAGTGGTATGGTCCTTCCAAAACCATAAGAGCGGTAAAGACAAACCCTAATCATCTACAATATAAGGAAGGGAAGAGTCTCCCTCACGCGTGATACTCTAATCACTTGAAAATGTATCATAGTCAATGAGAAAAAGAGTATAAGTTTATAATATATGAATGACTAATTCAAAATGACAATATGTTTTTATTTTCTCCAAGTGATGCTTAAAGGCTTCTCATTAATTCTCAAAGGGATTGACTTGGTCTATCTAAGGCAATACCCCTTTAAACCATTAAGTGATGAGTCTGAAGCCTCCATAGGTCAATAGTCCCACATATCTTTAAGGGATAAGTCTGAGGTCTCCCTAGATATTTAGCCCCACAATACTTTAATGGATTAACCTGGTCTTTTTAGGGCGAAATACTCACAAATCTTAAAGGGATGGGTCTGAGGCCTCTCTAAGGAAATATTGTAAACCCTCAGCCTAAAACTGGTAAATCAGTGCTACAAATGATAACTTTTCAACTAAGAAATGATAATCAATAAGGAAAATTGTTGTATATAGGGATAAAAACTTATATAAATTTAACTTAAATTTCAAATAAAATAAAACAATTCAAGTGAACAATGCTTTATGAGGAAGAGAATAATGAATTCCCATCAATTAGTTTTTGTTAATTGTAATATCATTCTCTTGACATTTTTTTATTATTATGAAAAAGATTACGTGAAATGGTTAATTTACTAATTTTATTTTTGCAGATTCTTTTAATCAGACAATGAAATACAACAAGACCTACATGCTTAAGATCATCAAAATTGTCTAGTAAACAGAACATTCATGGGCTATAAGGATAAGAGTTTCTTCGCTTCAATGACCAATCATTTGTTCGCCCTTCCATCTCAATATTAGAAAGTTACTAGTATATTAGGTCGCGCTCTACTGCGGTTTAAATTAATTTTTTTTAAATGCAAAAAACAATTAAGAGCATGAAGAATTTTTTAATAGTGTTATTAAACATGACCAAGTTGGTTAATTTTGAAACTCTCAACTTAACTCTTTGTCTAACTCAAGTTTTTGTTTAAACCGTGTGAGAGCTAGCTCGATTATATTAATTTATTTTATAAGTCCAAATACAACTTTGATGATCGATAAAAACATGACTTAGCTTTTAGAAAAACTTCAAGATTATAATTTTTTTAAAAAATATTGAGATAATAACAAATTAGATCAACCTCGCCTCTCCACGACTCAGGTCATGGACTCTATTAGGTTTAATAATTTTTTTTTATTTGATTATATGATAAAAATAGATGCTCATAAAATTGAGCACCAACCTAAAAATAAACACTTATTTGAGATAATTATCCTTAGAAAGTAAAAAATAAATAAAAATAATGTAATCCATTTCTCAACCAATTCAATATTAAGTGATGAAATAAAAAAAATTAAAACCAATTAAAAGACCAAAAACAGAAAAACCATATCCTATCGATGGGTAAACTCGTTAAACATGTGAATCGGGTAAGCCATGCCAGTATGTCAAACCTGTGAATTGGGTTATGGACTCCATTGGGATTATAATTTGTTTTTTTTACTCTATTTTTTATTTAACTATAAGATAAAAAAAAAGATGATTGTGAAATTAAAAAACCAACTCAATATTGAGATGGTTTTTTAGATCACGATAACCTCATAAAAGACGAAACGAAACTAATTATGAAACTGAATTTTCAATTAACCCAATATAAGGATGAAAAAAAAAATTTTAAAAGGTTAAACTTGCCAAATCTGCGAACCAAATTAACCATCCAAACTTGTAAATAGTTCCATCAACTTCATAAAGTTTAATAACATATATTTTTTTTGAAACTATTTTATTTAATTATATGAGAAAAAATAAATGATAAAAAAGTCAAGTTCAATTTAAAAAAAAACACCCTACCAAACTCGTAAACCAGGGCAACCCGGGTTACTCTGACAAATCCGCAAACCATGCTAACCTTATAAAAATGTTAAATAAAGAGAAATAAATTATGAAGCCAAATTCTCAACCATTCCAATATTAAAAGATGAAATCGATAAAAATAAATTTGAAAACAAAATCATAACAAAAATTTAAAAACATAAAGAAAAAAAAAAGAAAGGAAAACACTATAGATTACTATTGTCATTTACAGTGCAAGATGTGTCGGTGAACAATGGTTTATTCACACGCTTTAATTTTTGTTACATTATAAAGTTTAATAACATGAATTTTCTCTAAAACTATTTTTTTTTAACCATATAAGATAAATATAGACTACAAAAAAAGTCAAGTTCAATTAAAAAAAAAACCCAACTCACCAAACTTGTAAACTAGGGCAGCATGGGTTACCTTAGCAAACTTGTAAACCATGCTAACCCCATATAAAGACAAAATAAAAAGAAGCAAATTATGAAACTAAATTTCCAACAATCTCAATTTCAAAAGATGAAATCAACAAAAATAGATTTGAAAAAAATCATAACAAAAATTCAAAAATTAAAAAAAAAAAGCAAAACACTGTGAGTGTTCGGTGAAAAGTGATTTCCCCTACATTCTTTAATTTTTGTTACTTCATAAAGTTTAATAACATAGTTTTTATGTAAAACTATTTTTTAACAATATGAGAAAAAAAAGACTATAAAAAAGTCAAATTGAATTAAAAAACACACCAGGGCAACCTAGGTTACCTTGACAAAGCCGCAAATCATGCTATCCTCATAGAAAGATAAAATAAAAAAAAATAATTACAAAACTAAATTGTCAACCATCTCAATATTAAAAATAATTTTGAAAACCAAAGCATAACAAAAAAAAACAAAAAAAACTCATGTGTAAAAAACAATTATGGAGAAACATTGTAGCAATCCATAATGTTTTATAAGAAAAGCTACTGTTCTTTCCTGATATCTTTTAGCTTTTTTTTGTATTTAGAAATACCTCACCACCAGTAGTTTCTCCTCTTATTTTCGGGAAAAATCACCAAACACTTTTGATTATATTGGTGAGGATCCATTAATTTTACATGTTTTATTTTTAATTAGAAAGATGGAGGGGCTGAAGATTTAGACCATTAGTATACTCTCAAATATCCTCATATAATAAAAATCAATTAAAAAAATCTAATTATTTTAATTTATTTTTAAACAAAAAATACTTTAAAAAATAATTGTTACTACACTTCCAAACACCCTTATATAATATAAGAAACTAACGGAGAAAAGCATAATGACTTGTTAAATTTTATTTTCTTTTAAGGAAAAATAAAGTTGTTCATGTAAAAATTAACAAGTAGACATATCCTTTGGAAGAAATTACAAGTGCATAGCATAGTTGCAGAATAAATAATTACAAGATTTGGAATTTTGGTGATGAGGCTGTGAGTTTTATTATTATTACAAAGAATTACAAGTGCATAGCATATTATTATTATTATTATTATTATTATTATGAATTATTTCTTCTTCTTCTTTCTAATTTATTATCGTTTGATTATTGCAACTTAAAATTGAAAAATAATTAATTCCTATTTTGCTTTCTCAATTCCACTCCCTTGTCCAGGGTTGAATCAACCCTCCTAACATTTATGTTTTGGTACACAGCTTTATTGCTGAGTTGCAGTACAGTCTGTCGGTCGTAATTTCCATCGACCTCTCCTGCACAACATTTATATATTTTGGTACGAAATACATTTACTTCTCAAAAATAGTTAGGTCAATTCAGGGTTTCTTTTCATCAGTTTGGTTATTTCACTTTATATTTTCTTATCCGAGCAGGAAAAATCTCTACCTCCGCAATATTTATTATTTTAGCATGGCTTAAAATTACATTACAAACAGCGTTTTATAAAAATTTAATTATTATTTTTTTTACATTTTTAAATCATTTAATATATTAATATTGGCGTATTTAATTAAGAAATCACGAATATTATAGTCGTTGTTATAAAATTGTAATCCCAAATTCAAATAAGACAAATGTTTTGGATGTAATAAATCTTTCGGCTTGGACAATCAATGTCTAAGAAAGTACAATTGAAAATTTTTTTTCACATTGTAAAATTATGATATAAATGATGTAATTTTAGAGAATTTGAATTAATACTCAAATGAAGAAGACGCTACATAATTGATGTATAAAGAAATTATTAATTTATATATTAAGTAGGACCTATGTTTTTTTAAAATGTAATGTAATAACCTTAATTTATTTACATGATAGTATTATCATCCAAAGTACATGATTATATATATAAAAAATTCAGCATAGTTTCCTTTATTTTTTTCAATATCAAGTTATATATTATAACCAACATAAGAACAAACTTCTTTTCTTTAAAATTTAATCAAATGAATCAATTGTTATATTATTCAAAAAAACATTATGAATAATGAGATGATTAATTTAATTATGACATAATTTAAGACACATATTCATTTTAAAGCAAAATAAACATGAAATTAAATCCACATAATTACAGTCATGTATTTAAAAAAAAAAAAAACTAGTTTGAAAACATCATTCATATTTAATTTAGATTCATACACTTTTTAAATACAATATTATATTACATAACAAAATATGCATTTGATTATATAAAATCACAAATACAAGATTCACTACTCGGCACGATAATATGAGGTATATGAAATTTATATAATATCCAATATAATCAGCTTATACACAATGTGATGTGAACTTCTTAATCATGTGGTCAAATAACCCATAACGAAGTATATAACAACCTGAAAAGCTGAAAATCAGGTTTGATATGACCCTGGCCTTGAGGTAAAGCTGTACCTAAGAACCAAAGGTATTGAAAAATAATTTGGACCCAGAAATAACCTTACCCTAAGTATACAAATGACATCACGAAGCTAGTTAGTATTCGATAAATTAGTGTACGATCTTTTTCCCTACAAATAAGATTGTTTTGTCATAAACAAACAAAAGAACAATTCATGTTTAATCAACTTGTTGCCAAAATTCTATTACAGAACAAAATATAGTCCTCTAACTAACTCTAATGGATCCTTTTTGGATTGCAAGTTAATGGCCCTAAACTAGTAATCAACTAACATAAGTCTAAAAATGAAATAAACCCCAAAACAATGTCTAATGAGCTAAAATAAACTCAAGTTAAAAATAATTATTTAAAATTAAATACATAAATAAATAAAATAGGATAATAAAAACAAAATCTTCATGCTAAATTCCTCTATGTAGCCTGAATCTTCAATTTTCGCATATTCTTGGTAGATTTCAGTCATGACTTCAAACATGTCGTTTTTTCTTTTTTGGATGAATTACTGGGCCTATCATTTATAGTTGGAAAGCTTGAGATGTTTAGTTTCCAGTCAAACTTAAATCATAGAAGATTTCCACTTGTATGTCAAGATATGTCCCAAACAATACATGAAAGTCTAGTGTGATAGATTTAATAAGATTCATCTAGTAACTTTGACTCTTTGAAATAATATGTTTCTAAACTCTATTTTACCTGACTATTCACAACCATATATTTTCATGTGTCTAGTATCTCCTTGTAAATGTTCAGCGCAATTTGAGTATGGTTTGTGAGATATATCTAATCTCACAAAACTAATCATCATACGTTTTAAGGTCAAATTTTGACATGACTTGGCTCGTTTATATATATATATATATATATATA
>Ga0325402_1001649_pt1 | contig 18624 bp, 8 predicted proteins | sample PopdelMetagenome_22_FD_207212 | JGI IMG/M metagenome (GOLD analysis project Ga0325402, IMG submission 207212) | Populus deltoides microbial communities from Bellville, Georgia, United States - Xylem-PdKOR-R3 | ecosystem: Host-associated > Plants > Phyllosphere > Stem > Wood/Secondary xylem...
TGTTCCTTGTTCAGTTTGCTTCTTGAAATATAACTCTATGGATGCCTGCAGTATACTGTCAGCTTTACTAAATGTAACTTGCAGTGTTTTTGCTTGATGTCTTTTTCACAAGATGATTGTATAACATGTACTAGATTTTCAAATAAATGAATTATAGGTGACTTTAGCTACATGTGGGAGTACAGGCAATTTGAACTCCTTTACTAAGATTCGATGCCGCTTTTCCATCCTATCAAGGGCAATTTTTGAAGTCCTTGTGTAGTCTGTTCTGGGCCATGATTTATGGGAGCCACTTTAGATTCTGCAATATTTTCTTCATTAATTACTCCGGGACTTTAGTATCTGGCAGTTTTAGTTTCTTAACCATACATGGCTTTTCCTCTTGTTTTAACTGTTCTGGTAGACCTTTTTCTTTACTACTTATGTCATCTCACTTGATTTATTCATTCAAACATGTTGACAGCTGCTCAATGGAAGATATTAACAATTGATGTGATGTTATCTTTAATTTCTACACCATGGCTGTTGACCAGAATGTTAGTAGACGTACCCAGGACAAAGTAGATTTATGTTCCTGCTGCCACATGTTCTCCAGCGCAATTAGTAATTATTATCTTTGTGGATGAATTTTGGTCTGAATGGTTGCATGCTTCTTTTAAGTTTGGACTTGGGAGGCCCTTTTTCATTGACAAGCAGAACAGCATAAACTATGGTGGTTTAGTTTCAAGATTGTATATCTTTGCTTCTCTTGATGGAGATGTATAAAATTTCAGGTGAAGGCACAGGACTGCTTCGTCTTCATAGTACATATCGTCATGACCTTAAAATTTACAGCTCTGACGAAGGTCGTGTACAGGTATAGCATAGTAGTTCGTGTAAATAAAATTGCACTTAATCTTTGGTTGCTTTGTTTTCTTATTTGGGTGCTATTCCAATTATGGACTGAATTGCCACACATCATTCACAAATTGTTTCTGACAGATGTCCGCAGCGGCATTTGCAAAGGGCCTCCTCGATCTGGAAGGACAGCTAACACCAATTCTGGTCTGTGATCTTTTCTTTAGATTTACTGCTTTTGGATATTGAGTTTTTAACTGACCTGTTAAACTTTATCAAGGTTTCCCTTGTTAGTAAGGATTCCTCCATGCTGGATGGGCTTGACAATGCCAGCAGTGAGATGGAAGAAGCCAAGGTTTGTTTTGCTCCTTGAAATGCATTAGCGCTTTTTTATCTTCTACTGGCTGAATTTAATATCCAGTAATTGACCATGATTATGACCCCAAACTGTTAAATTCAGATGATGTTCATATCCTTAATATTTTTCTATTCCTATTATTATTAAACATTACTTGATGTCATGTATCCCGATTGACACAAGCTAAGCATCTCCAATATGAATAAACTAATTGCTTTCTTTCCTTTCATTGTTTGCTAGGCTCAATCATCTCCAAAAGTCTGGAATGATGTTGTGCTCTATTCTAACAGTGATTTCCTTTTGTTTTATTGATTTTTTTGCAGGCTAGGTTGAATGAGATTATAACATCTGCTGCAAAGATAGTTCATAGCAATGGATCCTCTGAGTGTCCTTGGATGACTGATGGAGCTGGACTGCCTTCAAATGCTTCTGAACTTCTCCCTAAACTGGTGAATATTCTTGCTAGTGACATGATGAGCCTAATGTCTATACATACAGGTTCACACTTCTGTGGATATTTGTAATGGTACATGCCTATATTGATAATACAAAACACTCTCTTTAAGCTTGATTGTACTTGGAGGCTTTGTCAGTAGTTTTTCTTTTTTTAAAAAAAAACACACGAGGATTGTTAGGAGACTGTTGCATTGTTCGAGGTCAAAGCAGGCATTTAACTTCTAAGTTCTTTTATTCTTGCAGATGCAAAGTGTTGCACGTACTTCACAAAAAAGTTGTTCTCTCTATTTTAATTGGAAATCAGTATCTTAACTCCATGATAGTCAAACTGATTGGATCATTCACCTGAAATCAATAATTTTTATTTATAATTAACTTTCTATCATTTTTGTATCTTTACATCTTCAAAAGAACTCTTATTTATATATGGACCCAAGGGTTTCCATTATGAATATGAGGTTTCAAGTGATGCATACAAGAAGCTAATTCCTGCTGAGTAATCGTTAATGGTAAAAATAGAGTAACGCTTCTCATGTTTTGATGCTCTTAAGTTTTATGCCACTTTTCTGTACTTGAAAGAGTGATATTATCATTATTAGATTTGAATCTCAGCCCTTGGGAAATTGTTAAATCAACTCTGTCGGGTGCCTTCTGCTAACTTGTAGTTGATATATGGCTGTTCCACTGTATTATAATAAAAATTCCTACCTTAGTGGCTAGTTTCTCTCTCTCTCTCTCTCTCTCTCTCTTGCATATGTAACAATTTCTGGAGTTCTTTTACTAATTTCCATGAGGTGTATCTCATTGTTAGACATAGAAAACTTTTCCAAACTTCTCATCTTCCCCTCATTTTTTTGTTTCAACGTGAATAGGTAACATTGACCAAGAAGGTGACAGAACAAGTGAGACTACTTGCCAAGGATGAAGATGACGAACTTACAGAGACAAACTCATATGAAGTAATTCCACCATATGACCAAGCAAAGGCTCTTGGTAAAATAAATATTGATATAGATCGTATTGCTGCTGGATTACCCTGTGGAAGTGAGGGATTCTTGTTGATGTATGCTCGCTGGAAGAAGCTTGAAAGAGACTTGTATAATGAACGCAAAGTGTAAGTGGTTGCTATTATTTGTGTTGGTTGTTGATAGTGTGATGAGTGTAAATGATTAAGGGGCTGCTGCTCTTGCATTTCCTTTTACATATATGTTAATGTTACTTCAATGTTATTCATTTCAAGAATATGGAATTTCAGCATCTGTATTTTTTAACAAAAGTTAAAAAAGAAGTGTTTCTGTTAATATGATAGAACAGTTCTAGTAAACTTACATATTGTCTAACATTTCTTAATTATTGATTTACATACAGGCGGTTTGATATAACACAAATTCCTGATGTTTATGACTCTTGCAAGTAAGTTCTCTATTTCCAGTATATGCTTTGTTTCAAGTTCTTAGAAAGTAATAATACACCCGATACTAAATTATTACCTTCTAACGATCATGAATGTGAAAAATATTCCTGCAGTTGTTTTGTTGCACTCAAAATCTTTATTAAGCTTAACTACACAATTTATGGTTGTCTACAGGCCATGAAAGTTGAAATTCTGTGGTTTTTTGTTTTAACATTTTTTACTGCATATTTGCAGTATGTGGTTTTCTTATTGTCTTGCTTCCTGTTCTTTTTTTTTTTTCTCTTTTTTTCTTTTTTCAATTATCTTTGAGATTAAGGGACTGCACACCAAGTGATGGTTTGGGCTGGTTTGTGCTAATCTGAGTGGGCCCAGTAATGGCATTAATTTATAGTGAGATGCATGGTAACATCTATAATGCACAAGGTATTACAAAGACATCCATTTGTCCATGCATGTTGGCATGACTGATATTTGCTGCCTTGACATGGAAGGGTGAAGGATGCTTGTAGAGGCAGGATATCTATAAATGTTTATTTATATTATATTGTCTCAAAATTGGTATGAAACTATATTTATTTTTTGCTGATGGTGATTGACTTGCCTTATTCAAAAACCTTTGGCATACTAATTTTATTGAAGATTCATGGTACCATGTTCTCACTGTAGTTGTTTTCCGACTGTTATATAGTTTCTTTATTTGATCTACCATTTTACAGATATGATCTGTTACACAATGCTCACCTTAATCTAGAGGGGCTGGATGAACTCTTCAAAGTTTCTCAGGTATAAATGGACTCTGATCCAACAATTTATGCTTTTTTAACTGATGTTGTGTTTGTCTTTAAGCATTCATCACTAGCAGATTTGGTCTGCTTTTGTACTGTGGAACTGAATGTCATAAAGATATAGTAAAAACTATTCCCCTACAATATGCTGATTAAGATGGCAATGTCTGGCTTCTTTTCAGTATGCGGTGCCTATTTCTTGAATTAAGGACACATTTGACATAACTGTTGACTATATGAAATATAATTTTAGAGGCAATGGAGTACACATATCAAATCAATTTTCTCTTGCAAATATACATAGCATTGAGCTATTATTGGATAATCATTGTAATTTCTCTTTGTGTTTTGAATATTGTTATTGCAGCTACTTGCTGATGGTGTCATTCCTAATGAGTATGGAATTAATCCAAAGCAGAGATTGAAGATTGGCTCAAAGGTGAAGTACCTTTTTCTGATGCTTCCACATGTTACTGAGAAAATTCACTTGATAGGGGTGCTTAATTTATGCAGTATGTCATATTTGGCAAACATACTTTTGATGTTAACTACAAACATTCTGAAGAATATTTCTTGATTAAGTATACCAAATGCTCTTAAAATCATATAAATTCAGGCTAGATCAATGGCTTGATCTCAGGGTAAGTTACCATTAGGTTGTTTGCACATGTTCAAAGTCACATTGTTGTATTATCACGTCAACTGTAGAACATTATTTAACACCCTTCCTCGAATAGTAGAGATCCAGACAGGGTGAGAGAAGGGGTTAGGGAACTACTGGAGTGATTGATGTTTGGAGCTCTAATAAAAAATGGTTCCTACACCTTTGTGTGTGAATCTTTTGATTCTTGCATCACTTTTAGTCTCTTTTATATATATATATTGTTTCTTACTTGTGCTTTTTTTTTTTTCAATTCAGATAGCTCGTCGTTTGTTGGGTAAAATATTGATTGATCTTAGGAACACACGTGAGGAAGCCATTAGTGTTGCTGAATTAAAATGTAATGAAGATCAGCAATCAACTTCTAAGAAGTCTGAAAAGGAAGACACAGATTACCAGTTAAAGCTTTCAATTAAGAATGATGACGTGAGAAGAACTAGCACCACTAGTGATATATCAATGGATCAGGATGATGATGATGATAAAGAGACAAAATACCGTTTGGATCCAAAGTAAATATTTCAACCTTTTTCTTGATGCTTCAACATTATATAGAATCACTGATTAGTAATGTTCACTTTTAATTAGGTATGCAAATGTAAAGACCCCAGGACGCCATGTGCGTACACGCCTCTATTTTACATCGGTAAGAAAAATACTGTCCCGTGCTTTCTATGACACACAGACATCCATCTCTCTCTCTCACTCAATGCTTTTTGTAAAACAAGAAACGTTCTTTGATAATACTACATTCTCTGTTATTGGTTTAAAATCCGGGAATACTTAATATAGAAACCTATTGGGCAATTGAATGATCTCCACCTTCTCAACTTTTGACCAGAGGGTTGAAGGATCCTTGGTTACTTAACAATCATTATGAAGAGGACAGATTTATGTTTCTTCGGAAAAATAACTTCATTTTTTTATGCACTTTTCAAATGCTGAGTTGTTTTTAAAGACTAGGACTTACCATATTTTTATATGGGATTTCCAATCATTAGACTAAAACTTCTTTGGTTTTCATTTTTGAACATTTCCATTGTGAACTGTTGTATCTCAATGCTGATGATGTTAATGGGCTATGGAATGGAACCCCCAGTGTTGATGAATAAGTGAGTTCTATAGACTCACCCTTCAACTTCTTTCAATGAAACAAGTTTTACTTCTTTCATTTCACACTTTGGCAACCAAGGGTGTACAGCCACTGATATGTTTAGCACACGCTACAATTTTTTCCTACCTTTCCTCGTTATTGATTTTCTCAAGTCTTGCACTATCTGAAATATTTACATCAGTTGGATATAAACGGGATAGTTATTTGACATGCTGCTAAACAGAAGATTTTATTTTTGATACATCATATCCTCTGAAGTTTTTATCATGCAACTTGGATGACAGGAATCACATATACATTCCCTTATGAATGTTCTCCGTTACTGTAACCTGGATGAATCTCTTCAAGGTGAGGATAGCCTTGTTTGCCAGAATGCCTTGGAGCGTTTGTACAAAACCAAGGAGCTTGACTACATGAGCTATATTGTGCTGAGGATGTTTGAGAATACTGAGGTGGTAATCCTGGCTAATTTTTAGAATGTTCTTTCCACTTGATTACCTTAATTCCATATTTTCCTTTTTTGCTTATTAGACTGTTACTCAATAAAATTGTTTTCAGTCAAAGCTAGAGCCAGTATTATTCTTGACCCAAGTTGGCTGTCCAGCCCAGAAACTGGTATCCATGACCTTGAATTGGTTCAATTTAGGAACTTAGCTAATAAAGCCAGTGTTTGACTGTAAGTCTTCATGGTTTTGAGTCTTTCAAGTTTCAGGTGAGTTATAGAGATAAAGAAAAAAGAAAAAAAAGGAAGAGGTTTCCAGGCCATTCATTTTCATGCCTGAAACCTTATAATTTTCCATGTCGTAGATTTTCATGTTGAGGGAACTGATTTCTTATCGCTAAATCAAACAGAGCTGTGTGTGTTCATGTGTGACTAGATAAACCAGTCGCTCCCATGATATGTGGTTCGCATTTCCATTGCGAAGTTACAGCCGTCAATGTCTGATAAATTTTCGGTCTTTACCTTGTCTCTAATATGCAATTGGAGACAATAAGTTAAAATTAGGAAGGCAATTTTATTTGTTTTTTAATTTGATATTTCAGGTTGCTTTGGAAGACCCAAAAAGGTTCCGCATAGAGATGACTTTCAGCCGTGGGGCAGACTTGTCCCCGTTGGAGGTAAGCATATATTCATTTGTTGCTAAGAGAGCTCCCATGTAATGGTGCTGCTCTTCATTTATCATTTAAAATTTAACTTGTTTTCCAAAGGAAACGAAGAAAATAAGAATAACAGTAGGAAAGTTGGAACTTTATCTAGGAAGTTAATCAACATATGCGCACACAAACGAAGAGAATAATATTTTTCCCTTTATTTGCATTTAATGTTTGGAATACAAATTGAATTTCACTTCGGCAAAAGAGTCTTTATAATGGTGAGCATGACAATCATCACTGCTTGGAGTAATACGGTACTAGGCATATCCCCTCCAAAGTCTCACCCCCGTACTGGGAGGTGAATAGCCCTATAAGTTTTTGACAGACTTCCTATTTTAACTTTAATTCAGACACTTCCTATTTAACCATAATTTTTTTTTAGAAACCCAATTTTATTTCTTCAACAAATAAACCCTTTTAACCGTATTCGACACTTCATCATCTTTCTTTCAATCTGAAAGGGTCCTAACTAGATGTAACATTCATTACCTTCCCATCTCCAGATAAAGATGACTTCTCCCTCCCATTCCCCTTCGTAGTTATTCAAACAAGGGAGGGTAAAAATTTGCCCCTCACCCAACTATTTTTTTCCCACACTGTGAAGGTGGATGAGTGGTGGCTCTATCAACACACTGTCTAGACACCTTCAGATTGTACAATAAATTGCAAACATGCTTTAAAGGAGAAATTCCAATAGAGTCAAACATCTTGATTTATTCTGTCGTTCGCTGGTGTCTGTTTCTTTTTACTAAGATGACCTCATTTTGTGTCAAAATGATTTGATACTAGGGATAAAGGCTAAATACTATTTAAACTAGGCATAGTTGAATGAGCCACGTCAAGTTTGGTTCTGTTTTGTTTGACAGAAGAATGACAGTGAGGCGACCTCGTTGCATCAGGAGCACACTCTTCCAATAATGGGTCCAGAAAGGCTGCAAGAAGTGGGATGCTATCCCACATTAGAGAAAATGGAGATGATGTTTCGTCCTTTTGCCATGCCAGCAGAAGACTTTCCTCCACCGTCCACCCCTGCTGGATTCTCGGGCTACTTCTCAAAAAGTGCAGTACTTGAGCGCCTTGTTAATCTTTGGCCCTTCCATAAGCATGATAAGCATGCAAGTGCTAATGGAAAGTAGCTACAAACATTTTGTCCCTGTTTTCTTTCATGATTGAACATTCCATTTTCACAATTCTTTGCTTATCTCATGCCACAGTGCTGATGCTTTAAGGTATGCTTCGAGCTTATCTTGGAAAAATACTTTTGGAGCGTGCTTCTGATTTATTTTTTTTCCCCGGGGTATGCTGGTATGCCCAACATGATTGGATTTGATAATATTTTATTTGAGATAAGCTGTATTATTTATTTGTCTGATATAAACTAAGAAAATATTATGTTTTTTAATTGTTGGCATGTTCATGGTAAAAAAAAAGTACTCTTAGCAGGGAGGTTTTTATTTTATCAAGTTAAAAATCTAATTGTTTTAATGTTAATATAAAAATAAAAGGAACTATATTTTAATTTAATATCGAAAATACATCTTATAATTTATTTTTGAGAGAATTGATCATATGTAAATTAAATATTTTATTTTTAAAGAAAATATTTTTTATTATTATTATTTTTGCGGGAGGGAACTGATTGGTTTAATATTCAAAACATAGCTCATATGTAAATCATAATTATACATATTAAATATGAATGGGTAAGAATATGAAAAACTTAAAATTAATTGCAAAAATGATTTAATGACCAAACTAAGGCATTGTTCTTATTAAGTTATTTTAAGTATGATGTTAATTTAAAATAAATTATTATTTATCGGCTCAAAACCAAACAACGTCAAACATTCACATATATTTTATTAATGTCACCTACTTCGTTCAAATTTCATGCTAAACAAATAAATAAACCGACTTGAATATAACTCATGCATCAATATTTAACGTCTATGAAACAAACACAAACCCAAAAAATAAACTCATAATTCAACGCAAATAATTAAATTATTTCAAAATTCAAGCACAAATTAAACCAAATTAACAATCTGGGGTATATTGAAATTGGGTCAAAAGTGTTGCTGGAACAAAGGTGGCACGTGGCATATCAGTGTATGGATTCATGCGCCGCCATTATTGGATGGGCATGAACTGATAGATCCAATACTCCTTTTTCCCCTCCTTTTTTCTACACTGAAGGTTAGACAAAATAACTTCTGAGAAAAGAGATCTACTTGGTTAAAGGTTTCGATCTTTTTTTCTTTCTCTTCTTCTCCTTCTATTGGCGGTAACTCACCGTTACTTGCAAAAGACAAGAAATTCACATAAACAGTTGACTTTAATTTTATTTATTTTTGTTTTTTAGATCTTATAAAAAGTGGGAGAGTGAAGGGATAGATCTGGTGCTGCTAGTCCCAGCTGCTGTACATTCTAGAGCATCATTATAAATAGAGTATCAAATTACATTCTAGCAAGGGGCATCATTATAAAAGATCAGGATCGGCCCCTCTCCTAAACTGTACCCTATATATATATATATAAAAAAGCTAATAAGTAATAAAGGAGATGCATGAGGGATATGTAGAATCCATAAGATGGTAAGAGCCAATTGTTGTTGTAGTTACCTAAATAAGGTCATATTGGCCCTTATCCTTCATGATGTAATGAAAATGGTTAGGAAGTATGATAAGTTTCAAAGGTTTGCTCATTTTCCTTACTTTACACTAATAAGACAACAATCTTTTTCCACTGGTTATTCTTTTAATAATGAATGAATATTTTAAGCCAATTCCTAAAGTCTTTAAAAAAGAAATAGTTTGTCCTCGTAGTTGAGGATTACTTAATCAAATAGGTTGAGGTTGAAGTCTTAGTCAAAATCACATTTAACAATATGACTTTTTTCATGTGAAAGAACATAATTTATTTATTTAGTTTTACCAAAGTTCAAATCATTGATAATGGCTCATAATTTGATAAATAAATAAAAAAGTAGTTTTAAAGGTTTTGAATTGACCATAAATTCTTCTCAATATCCTATCATCAAAAAAATGGACAGATTGAGCTCACAAATTTGATCCTTTTAAATAGGTTTAAGAAGAAATTTGATGGGTTAAAGGTAAAGTGGATGGCATATGGATGAGACTAAAAAATCCTTAATGGGCAAAGCAACATTTTTATTGATATATAAGACTAAAACCATTATCGTAGCCAAAACTGGTTTCCCTAACTATCGAGTCTAGTGTTATTCTATCATAATTATTGATAAAAAATTTAGGACCAACTTGGACCTCCTAGAAGAAACCTACATAATGACACTAGTTTGGAATGAGGTGTATGAAAAAAGGTTGCCTAATATCATAATATTTGAGTAAAAGGTCGATGTTTTTGTATAAAAGATCTAATATTAAGAAAGCTTAGATGTATATGCAATATGGAAGGTAAGGGAAAGCAAGCATCAAAATACGATAAACCTTAAAAACTCATCCACTTAATCAAGACCAACACTTACCATTTATAATATAAAGAAGGGAAGATATTACCCTACTTATAACATTTAGATCATCTTAAGTCATACCATTAATAAATAATAATGACTTGTGTAAATCATGAAACATTAATAAATTGTTGGCTTTCATGAAAATTTTTCTTAGAGTATTCTACTAATTAAAATAAGATGTTTACGTATAAAAACAATAATCCTCTTGGTTTAGGAAAACCATATTGTCTAGGGTGATTCGATTTTTATCAAAAAAAGTAACCAAACAAAAAAAACCAAAACCAGTTCAAATCGACCGGTTTCGGTTCGGTATGGTTATTTTAGAACAAAAACTGGTTCAAACTGGTTTTTTCGATTTGGCTTGGTTTTTCTGGTTTTTTTCGGTTTGATTCGGTTTTTTTCTTGTTTGGTTCGGTTCGGTTTTTTCAGTTTCAGGCTTATAAAATTGAAACTGAACCGGTTAGTTTTTTAAAAATTCTAATCGGTTTAATCAATTTTTTTCACAGTTCGGTTTTTTCAATTGTGTTTCCGGTTTTCTCGGTTTAATCGGTTTTTTGATTTTTTTGCTCACCCTTATCCAAGTTTTTTTTGCCAAGTATATTATTGCCAAGTATAAATACAAAATCTCCCAAGATATGAGAGGCCACCTTATCCAAGTTTTTTTAAAAAAAATCCATTTAGGCACGAGAACACATCTTGCCTGAGTATAAATGTTTGATCCCTCTTAGGCACAAGGGGGAACCTTGTCCATGTATAAAGGAAAAAAAAAAAACCCTTCATATATGAGACATTTTTTTTGTTGAACATTTTTCCTTAAATATAGAGGCAACTTCATCCAAAAAAACCATAATTTAAAATTACCATAAAAAAAAAGTCAGAACCCATTCAAGTGACTTAAAACCATAAAATCTATAAAATACATAATCATGGGCATAGTCAAATGAACAAGACCCACTTGAATCTTTAACGTTCAAAAAGGACGAATGATACACTAAATGGGGACTTTGAATCCTATATCCTATAAAGTTTATCATTGGGAGCCATAGATCCCAGGTAACACTTTATTAGAGCTTTAAACCTCGAATAACTAGGTTTAGGGATGTAAACCCTAATTTACGAAGCAATGGGGGTCCTGAACTCAAATAACAAGATGAAAAGGAAAAAAAACAATGAAAAGAAATAAAGAATTGAATTAATATTAAAAATATCATTTAAAGACCATAAAAGGAAAATATTCTAAGTATAAAAATCAATACTTGTAAGATTGGGGTGAAATGAACTAATTATAATGGATAAAGACCTAATCCATTTTGACCAAGTCTTGGGTTGGTGTCTCTTTTATAATCTCCACTTGGAGCTCTATCTCTATTCGAGCTTGCTTTATATCCTCTAGTAAATTATGAACTATTTTTTCTTCAATCTAGAAGATTTTTTTCTTGGTCACCCTAGACAACCTCATCCTTAGTTCTATCTTCATCCTCTAAAATGTTTTTATCATCCAGGTCGGACAAGTATTGCCCCTCGAGTAGCAGCAATAGCTTTATCTAAGTAGAGCTTCTTGAAGTTAAGTAGCCTGATTAGGGAGAAAAACTAAAAAAAATCCATTACCAGCCTTCTAAAACCTCTTAGTCGAATCTATTATCAATGTGAAAAGCTTGTCTTTTAGGACCTTTTACACTCTCAACTCCTCTATTATATATTGATGAGCTTTTTTTGGAAAATTCCCAACTTATCTTAGCCAAAACGCTTCTTGCTTGATGTTGTCCCTTTTTCGAGTCAAGTTGACAACTAGCCTCTATTGCTTTTTTTTCTTTACCCCTCCTCTTTCAAGGACTGTTCAACATCAATTAGCTTGGCTAGCTACTTATACAGCTACAAAGGTTGCTTCGTCTTCTTTTTTTTTCCTTACAAAGCCTTACTTCTAACTCAACCTCGATAAAAGTCGGCACCTACAACTCCTTTCATAAATCAAGCATAGTTGTCTTGATCTCATTGACCACTTATAAACCTTATCCTATTTCTCCTATTCACTTTCTACTATTTGGTTTAGTGGAATTACATCTAACTCATCTATGATAGCTAGGAAAGTAAAAAAAAAAATATAAAGATAAAAAAAAATAAAATTGAACACTTACACTAAAGATTCCTCTAATAGAGCTTGGTTCACATATTCCTCTTATTGGGTGCTCACTTTGAGGTTGTATATATTTTTTCTGAAGCACTACACATTGATGACTCGAGTATAAAAGAATTAGCTGTGGATTACTCAATGCAGGGGATAGAGGACCATATCCATTAATTGACATTCAACTTTCTGTTTCTTTCTCTTGGAAGCCCTAGATGGACCAAGTTGTTTAATTATAGAGCTCACAACTCAAGTAACAACTCCTAAAAAACAAACAAAAATGGTGAGGGAAAAAACAAAACAAAATTATAAAGATAAAAAATAAAAACAATAAGGCATAACAAGTTTGACTTTTTCCTAAGTTATAACCTATGATATGGTGTTGATCTTGTAACACATGGACATTTCCCTTAACTGATCAACAAAAGCTCACTCTATAACTCTTAGAAAGACATATTGTTCTAAAGCCCAAGTAGTATTCTTTAGAAATAAGAACACATCCATATTTCATAAGTTTTACTGAAATGCACCATCTATACTAAATTATAAACCATTTAATATTTTTTAGAAATAAAGACATATCTTTTTTCACGTGATCAATTTTTCCTAAGATCACTTAATGTATAGGATCTTCAATAGGATCAAGAAAAAATAGAATCACATCATCTTTTGCCTATCATAAGAGCAATTGATTGTTCAGCAACAAACCCTAAACTACCCTGAAGTTAGAGTCTCTCTTTTAAGTATACAACTACTCTAAAGCTACTATAATAGCTTAATAGTTCAAGTGTGACAACTTCATACACAAATTAATGAAGTACAAAACACCCCTTACAAATCCCAACAATGAAAAGGTGTATCCATATAAAAATATACAGACTAGGAAAATAATCTCAACCTCTCCTGTCCAGATCCTACTCGAATGTAGACTTATTATTCTTTTATGTTGCTTGAGTATCGAGCTACATACTCTAACTTCTCCAAAGTCATTTTGTTTTCATAGAGGTTATATATTAATCTCAAGGTTGTCTAATCATCCCTTAAAGAGTTCCAACCCTTTATTAGGGTTCTCTTGCCTTTTATTTATCTCGAGACCCCACATTCGGGGTGGCCCCAAATCCATTAGTAAGTTGGTTATGGTCTACCATGTCCTAAGTTACCTTATACAAAAAGATAAAAAAGAAAAAGAAAAAAAGAGGAAGGGTGACAATGTGGAAGTACCTAGCTAGAAATCCCTCATTTAAAAGTGTGGAAGAACCTAGTTAGAAATACCTCATTCATTGAGAAATAAATAGGAAGAACAATGGTGTTCTTGAAGATCAACTATACCAAACCTCTCAAAAACACCTTGAATGGTAGAGAAAATGATTAAAATTCCCCATAAGCACTAAATGGTTGCCAAAACATCACATGACCACTGAAAAAAAAAAAGCTTGTGAAGAATGACACTCATAAAAAAAAAACCACCAAACTCAAAGCATAGTGAAACAAAATAAGAAATAAGAAAAAATGAAAATGATAGACCTTTATATAGGCCATTCCACATGGCATGCAACATGAGCCCCCTCATTGACTCTACTCTCTCTCCACACATATACATAGGGTGAGCTAAGTGGGTCAATAATAACTAAAAAGTTAGTCCACTCAACTCATAACATGACATCATTTATGACGGGTTTTTAGAATTTTAAATATTCAAAACCCCTAAGATTTTCACTTGCTTATCCATGCGCCAACATTTTGAATCCTAGCATGCACTTACACGGTAATTCTTAAACTCTCAATTATATGACTTTCTTGTGTGTATATTTTCTCATATGCTTTCACACCATTGCACCTTTAAAGAATCATAGTCAACAAGAAATGTGGAATTACTCCTTATTCATCTAGAGGAATGCATGTTGTCTAGATAGGGTATGCCGTTTTGATCAATACCCTTCACCCTAAATGACATTTAAATAAACACCACCAACACTGACAAGGGCAAATGAATATTTTGTCTTTGTGCCACCCATGCCATCGAGACTCGAGAGGAAAACTAATATACTCAGGGTGCATATATATTTAGAGAACCCATTTAGTCCATTTCAGTGTTATATCTAATGAGAAGCCCTGACAAACCGGTCAACCTAGCTAGATGACATACCCTTGACTAAAACATGTCTGTTTGGACAACATATACTTGATCGGTTATTCACCTAGATAGACTCCAACTACTTTACCAACCCTTGATATGGGACCAACCCTTGATATGGTTTGTATCGGATGTTAAATGTTCACGTATTCTATTATCGTAACTAGTTCATGAAACAACATTAAAACATTAAAGTATGCTCATATTAAATGGGTAATTCCTATGACATCACTCTTTCTTCCCTACAGTAAATTACCCATCACTAGATTCTTATCTTTCTTTAGAATTTACACACTGATCAATGTGTACTTATGAATTAGATTGTTTTTTTTTTTCATCTTTTGCTAAGTCTTCACTGTAGGTTTTTTCAGATGTTTGGAAAGTCGGATTGATTCTTGGTGGAGAGAAAGAATGGCGATGAAGCTAAGTCCGTCCAAACTTCTCCCTGATATTCTCCCAACTAAAGTTTGAAAGTAGCTAGAACATGACATTGCCTTCTCTTCATGTAGTAGGTCACAGCTAAGCTAGGTTGTAGCGTCATGGTTTAACCTGTTTCTTGATAAAGAATCAAAACATTAACTAGTTTTGTTTTCTAATTTCGACTTGTTTAAATGATCCGCAGAGTCCCAATTATGCGAAATGGGAGCATTTTCTTTTTCTTTCATTCTCTGTGTATATGCAGTTATGACTTTTGGAGGAGAAAAGGCCACCTCAGTAATTTTACTAAAATATTGTTTGTTATTCTTTTTCCTTGCATATATAATTTTTTTTTCATTCCTTGCCATTATCTTGTATTGATTTGAGAGGGACAAAAACTATAACTGCAAACTGAATGCACAAGTTCCTGTTCTAGTTTATTTTTTTCAGTTACTGCGGTTCCTTTTCTACTTCCATTCTCGGGTTTTCTGTTTCAAGCCCCCACGTTCACAACCATCCCCGATAAGAAAATATAGCAAGAATTAAGAACTTCGTACAAAACACTGCAAATGTGAAAGTCCGAATGGGCCTCTCTTACTTTTATTACCCCCATGTAACTGAGGACATTACACACAACAATTGGGCAGTGGTCGCATAACTTAATCATCATAAACAAGCCTTGATAAATAAAAAAAGAAAGAAAACCAATTCCACATACCTACCTCCAGCAACTAATGCATAATATTTGCTTTACTTCCAATAAGAGCAAACAAGAACAGACTGAAAACCTCACCTTGACAGGACTGTAGCAATTGAGAGTTTCAACAACACAAAATTTCTCAACAGAGTAAATTCAATAACAGTTTTGGACGAAGCTGAGAAGAAGAATAGAGGAACTTGCCAAGTCTTCTGCAATAGCATGGACTACGTATGCTACTGTTAAGGGTAACTACTGGCAAAGCTGCTCAACGGCAGTCACAATCTGGGCAGGTTGAACCACTGTCCATTCCTCCAATGTCCCGGCATAAGGAGTTGGCACATCCTGTGAGGACAAGCACACAATTGGAGCATCCAAGTAGTCATGGAAATTTTCAGTGATAGCTGCAGTCAAGCTAGCACCAATACCACCAGTTCTCATGCATTCCTCCACAATCAAAACACGATGTGTCTTCTTCACAGAATTTCCTATCGTATGAAGATCAAATGGCTTCAATGATCTGATATCAATTACTTCAGGATCATATCCCTTGTTTACCAAGGTTTTGGCAGCCTGCATCACATGATATCTCATGCGGGAGTAGGTTAAGATAGTGACGTGCTCTCCAGGCCTAACCATCTCAGCTTCCTCGAGATTGCAAATGTATTCTTCGTCTGGGATTCTCTCCTTGAGGTTGTAAAGCAAGACATGCTCAAACAGTATGACTGGGTTCTCACTTCGGATTGCAGCTTTCATCAAGCCCTTGGCATTGTAAGGGGTTGAACATGCAACCATTTGGATTCCCGGGATTGATTGAAAATATGACTCAAGGCGTTGTGAATGCTCAGCTCCAAGTTGTCGGCCAACTCCCCCAGGCCCGCGAATGACAACTGGTATAGTAAACTGGCCACCTGATGTATAGTGAAGCATGCCACAATTGTTTGAGATCTGGTTGAAGGCTAGAAGAAGAAATCCCATGTTCATGCCCTCGATAATTGGCCTCAAGCCAGTCATGGCAGCTCCAATGCCCATACCAGTGAAGGAGTTCTCAGCAATAGGGGTGTCAAGAACTCTGAGATCCCCATACTTATCAGCCAGGCCTTTGGTCACCTTGTAAGAACCTCCATAATGACCCACGTCTTCACCCATGACACAGACATGGGGATCTCTGTCCATTTCCTCTTCCAAACCTTCTCGGAGGGCCTCAAAAAGTAACAGTTCATGCCTTCATATAAAATGCAGATTTGTTAAGCAGATATATAATGTGCAATACGAAAATATTATTTACCCACAAGCAGGTGACAAGGTGCTTATCATATGCACATCAATATAGAAAACTTAAAAGAGATAAAGCACGCATAGAGGCAAGATGTGCAACGGAGATATTAGGTTATTACTATAAGTGGCAGTGAGCCAGACAGCCTCTCTAACTAACGCAGGGGAGCCTACCACAACAATCATGGCCAGGGCTGGGCTAATTGGCCCACTTTTTGTAGTTTCTTACTCAAAGAGAGAAACTTGAAAGCGAAACAAATCTGTCTAGATATTGTGGTGGTGGTATTTGTGTAGCTTGGGACCTCGATAACCCATATCCTACAACTCCTAGATAATTGTTGAAAAGAAAACAAACACCTACAAACATGGTTTGTCATTCAAGTTGCAGAAATGCAAATGAAACTATCCTGTTTAAAGATGAGAGCAAATTAAGGAATTAGTCTTTTGTGAAAATTGCAGAAATCTTCAACTATCCTTTCAGTTAATTCAGATAAAATGAAACTACTAATTTCTAATCGACATTATTTCTGTCATACAACATCCATTCAGATTATTCTTTTTCCTACTCTAATCTTTATCATATTCTTAAGAAACCAAAACTCAATAAAAGGAACCGTGTGTTGTTAATACTACAGTTAAGTATCCTCAAAATCTACCCAAATATCCGATCCAGAATATATATAATATAACCAAGTTGTATTGAGAATCAATATTTGCTATATACCAAAGAGTCCACAGATTAGTAATGTCCAGCAGGGTTACTATTGCACCCTATAACAGTAACCACAGAATAGGAATTATTGTTGTCGTCGTACGGATTGGAATGCCATATTAAAGAGAGTGACATGAATATTGAGCTAAAATAACGAATAGATTACACCAAATGAAGCATAGCATTGCATATATATGTGGGTCGAGAAATGGAAGCAAACATACCCGGGTTTCGATGTAGAGGAAGCTGCGGAACTATCAGCCTTTGTCTAAAACAAAACAAGATAAACAAACAGACACAATTACAAACAAGATCAAACTTGGAGAACAAACTTAAAATAAGAGGAGAGGAGATTAACTGCAACTGCATTTGTAATCAATTGATCAACCCTGCGAGCTCTAGCGTTAGAACCCCCAAGATTCAGATTCACGGTCCCATCAGATCTCACCACCGAAAAGCTCACTTTCCTCTCTAAAATCAAACAAAACTCAAAACCCATTATTATAAAAGCATAAAAAACGAATCTTTTACAGAAAATGGAAGGAAACTAACCCGAGAGGGATCTGCGAGTGGAAGGCAAAAGCAATTTCTTTGAATCGAAGGAATTGGTTAAAGCTGTAGCAGCTCCACCTCCTAATCCCTGGAAAATGGTGGCCATTTGCTCTTCTTTTCTTTATGGCTGAAAAGGTTGGTGATTTTCAAGAAGACAGGATGAGAAAGTACGTGAAGGGGATGCAATTTATAAATGCAGGAAGAGAAATGAGAGAGAGAAGGAGGGGGCGAAGAAATTGAGGGACTGCAGAAAAGAAAAGGAGAGTAAGCTATGATTCCTATGTTTTTTTTTTGGAACCACAAAATTAATTAACAGCAACACCAACATAGTTTGCATCGCCACTTCTATTGCGCGACTCGTGTCCACGCGTGTTAGAAAAAAACTATTTCATTTATATTATTTAAGTTTATTCAACCCATTAAAATCAAATAATATAGA
>Ga0325402_1001651_pt1 | contig 18618 bp, 14 predicted proteins | sample PopdelMetagenome_22_FD_207212 | JGI IMG/M metagenome (GOLD analysis project Ga0325402, IMG submission 207212) | Populus deltoides microbial communities from Bellville, Georgia, United States - Xylem-PdKOR-R3 | ecosystem: Host-associated > Plants > Phyllosphere > Stem > Wood/Secondary xylem...
TTGTTACCTATTCAGAGCTCTGCCTATTCAGGGCACTGCCTATTCAGAGCTTTGCCTATATATTTCCTCCTACAAGGAGAAGAATACTAATGAAAAATTCAGCTAGTAGACACCATTGTTTTCTACATGGTATCAGAGCCAGGTTAATCAAACACGAATCCCACACGAATCCCCTACTACATGACGAACCTCAACCCCATTGTTCCCGTTCCACAAAATAGCCAAACATCACCCATTATTATTCACCAAGACAATTCTGCATTCCCTACCAGCATCATATTAGATGAAAACAATTATCCATTATGGTCTCAACTAATGGAGATGCGCATTGGTGCTCGTAGCAAAATCGGATATCTCACTGGAGCAGCAAAAAAACCCGAACCTGAAGATCCCATGTTTGCAACATGGATCACCGAAAGTCAAAAGGTGAAAAGTTGGCTCATCAATTCAATGAGTCCGTTACTGATGCAGCGATTTATTCGCCTATCCATAGCCAAAGAAATATGGGAGGCTGTGTCGAAGACCTTCTATGATGGCTCAGATGAAACTCGTTTGTTTGAATTAAATCAGAAATCTTTCTCTATCAAACAAGAGGGTAGACCCGTGTCCGTTTATTATAATGAACTGGTGGCTCTTTTTCAAGAAATTGATCACAGAACTGCCTCTCAAGGAGAGACAGTTGAAGGAGTGGTCCAACTGCATTCAACAATGCATCGACTTCGTGTTCATATATTTCTAAGTGGCTTTGATTCTGAGTTTGAACAAGTCCGCGGAGAAATATTGCGCAAAGATCCAAAACTGGACTTGGAGAGTACATACGCATGCATAAGGAGGGAGTTTCAACAAAGACAAACCATGGGGAACTATCGAACAACCAGTGAGCACTCCGTGTACTCTGCCATGTTTACAAACCAACCCCGTCAAGGACCAACTTCTGGAACAATGAAGAACCGAAATAATTCATCTGCTGGAAAATACACAGGCCTCGTCTGTGGGCATTGTGGTGAATCGGGACACTCAAAACAGAGGTGTTATGAGATCATTGGCTATCCTGAATGGTGGGATTTCTCAAAGAAACCAAGGAAGAAATTTGCAGGAAAAGCCATGATGACCACGGCTGAAGCTCAGACTACCGCTGCTGATAAACTGCCTGCTGCTGATAACCTTCCGCCTACTGTTAATGTTGCTCACTCTAGCAGCACTGGTAAGGCAAATACATTTTCTGCAATTACTAAGGATAATAATTGGATAATTGATACAGGTGCATCAGATCACATGGTTAGAGACACTGGTCAGTTACAATCCCTCCACTCTTCCACACATTCTTTTATTTCCACAGCTAACGGCAGTACCTCTCCTACTGTTGGGGAAGGCACTGTCATCTTGACTAAAAATCTCACTTTAAACTCAGTTCTAGTTGTCCCATCCCTTGAACATAATCTGTTGTCAGTTGGCCAAATTACTTCTGCTCTTAATTGTACAGTAACCTTCTGGCCGTTATTCTGTGTATTTCAGGACATTCTGACCCGAAAGATTCTTGGTTATGGTGTTAAACGTGGCAAACTCTATTATTTAGAACTTACAGAAAATGGAGGACAGAGATTTGGACAAGCATATCAAACTAGAAGTTCAGATACAGATCGAGCCACAATATGGTTATGGCACTGACGATTGGGACACCTCTCCTTTGGATATCTTAGAAAATTAGAACCGCATCTTTTTAACGTAGTTCATGATTCTGAGTTTCATTGCAATATTTGTGAAATGGCTAAAAGCCATCGTATTACTTATTTACCGAGTTTGAATAAAAGTTCAGAACCTTTTGCCGTTATACATTCTGATGTATGGGGTCCTGCAAAAATCTCTACCATATCAAAAGCCCGTTATTTTGTTACATTTATCGATGAATGTACTAGAATGACTTGGATGTCTTTGCTACACAAAAAAAGTGATGTTTTTACAGCATTTCAGGAATTTCATCGTATGGTGGGTACTCAGTATCAGAAACAGATTCGCAGTTGGCAAACTGATAATGCTATGGAATTCCTGGATACCTCTGTTCAGAAATATCTACATCACTATGGAATTCGACATCAAACTTCATGTACTTATACTCCACAACAGAATGGGTTGGCCGAACGAAAAAACAGGCAAATTTTAGAAGTGGTACGTGCCTCTCTCTTTGGCATGCACATGCCTCGGTACTACTGGGGAGAAGCTGCGAAGTCTGCTGTGTATCTAATCAATCGAACACCTTCTCGAGTGATAGATTTTCAGACACCTCAACAGCGGATGCAATCCTTATTGTCCACCCTGCACCTTCCAAATCTTGAGCCTAGAGTGTTTGGGTGTACTGCTTATGTTCACATTCCAAAGGTATTACAAACTAAACTTGATCCATGTGCCACTCGATGTGTTTTTGTTGGATATTCAAAGTTACAGAAAGGGTACAGATGCTATGATCCTCACACTCAAAAGCTACACGTCACATTGGATGTCTCCTTCCGTGAGACTGAACCATTTTACTCAAAAGACGGTTCCATCATTTCCTTTCAGGGGGAGCAATCCAGCAATGAATATTTGCTACAAGAGAGTGACATGAACGAATTTGTTGAGTTGGAAAACATAATTGAACAGCTTGGGAGCAGCAGCACTGATGAGGAGTCACGGGGCAGAAGCACTGATGCAGAGTCACCAATAAATATAGAGTTGCCTGTGTTAACACCATTAACCAACGAATCTTCTCAGAATGATGAATCCCAGGTACTCCTACAGCCTATATCTGATGAGTCCGGTGTACTTACTGATATTTCTTATGCCCAGGATGTTCATCCTGCTACTGCAGCCCCAAGATGTTCCCAAAGATCAAACAAGGGTGTCCCAAAGAAACAGTATGAACCCGATCATAGAGTCAATATCCAATATCCAATCAACAATTATGTCTCTAACCATAGGCTATCTGAATCATATGCACTTACTGTTAATCAATTATCCAATATATCCATCCCTAGTAATGTGCAGGAAGCTTTGACAGATCCAGCTTGGGCCAAGGCAGTAAATGAAGAAATGCATGCTCTGCAAAAGAACTCAACTTGGGAACTTGTCTCCCTACCCGAAGGAAAGAAGACAATTGGGTGTCGATGGGTGTTCACTGTGAAACTTAAAACCGATGGCAGCATTGACAGGTATAAAGCTCGGTTGGTTGCGAAGGGGTATACACAAAAATACGGCGTGGATTATCAAGAGACTTTTGCACCGGTTGCCAAGCTCGACACAATCCGTATTCTCATATCTATAGCAGCCAGTCGGGAGTGGCCTTTGAAACAGTTTGATGTTAAAAATGCATTTCTTAATGGGGACTTAGAAGAAGAAGTGTATATGGACTTGCCACCGGGTGTGCAGTGCAAGTCTGAAACTAGGAGCAAAGTCTGTCGTTTAAAGAAATCTCTATATGGGCTGAAACAATCCCCTAGAGCTTGGTTTGGGCGGTTCTCATCTGCAATGATAGCTTTCAATTATAAACAGAGTAATGCAGACCATACTCTGTTTATAAAGCACCAAAATGGGAAGGTAACAACCCTTATTGTTTACGTGGATGACATGGTGTTAACAGGTGATGATCCAGAGGAGATGCAGCTGTTACAGGAACATTTAGCTGCTGCATTCGAAATGAAAAGCCTTGGGCAGCTCAGATACTTCTTAGGCATTGAAGTCGCCAGATCAGCTCACGGGATTTCCATGTCACAACGCAAATATGTGCTTGATCTGCTGACAGAGACTGGCATGCTTGCTTGCAAACCAGCATCAACCCCTATGGACATCAATCACAAGCTCGGTGTCTTTCCCAATCAGGTTCCAACAGACATGGGACGTTATCAATGGTTGGTTGGTCGACTGATTTATTTATCCCATACAAGACTGGACATCGCCTATGCCGTCAGTGTCGTAAGTCAATTTATGCATGCACCCAACGAAGAACATTTGCAAGCAGTGAATAGAATTTTACGATACTTGAAGGGTACCCCAGGCAAAGGTTTGTTATTCTCAAAACATAGGGTCTCTAGCATTGAGGGATATACCGATGCTGATTGGGAAGGGGATCAAACAACCAGAAAATCTACATCAGGCTACTTCACTTTTGTCAACGGAAATCTGGTTACATGGCGTAGTAAGAAGCAAAAAGTGGTGGCTCGGTCGAGTGCGGAGGCAGAATTTCGAGGTATGGCTCATGGGGTATGTGAATTATTATGGATTCAGAGGGTCCTGACAGAATTAGGGATTCACTATACGGACCCGATGACTCTACACTGTGATAATAAGGCGGCCATTTCCATTGCGCATAATCATGTTCAACATGACCGCACGAAGCATGTTGAAATTGATCGTTACTTCATCAAAGAAAAATTAGATCAGAAACTCATACAATTTCCCTTTGTCCAGTCAGCATATCAGTTAGCTGATATTCTTACCAAGGCCGTTTCAGGGCTGGCATTTCAGAGAGTAATTACCAAGTTGGGCATGACTGATATCTATGCTCCAACTTGAGGGGGAGTGTTGACATGATTAGCTGCGATTCTGTAATCTGATTAATTATAGGAACTAGATTAAATATTATTTTGTAATCCTGATTACTGCCTATTCAGATCAAATATCGTATAGGCAGTAATTATGTGAATCTCATCAATTATAGGAAGTATAGGAGTCATATCAAATCTTGTACAAAATTAATATACTTTCTTAGAATAGGATTGTTACCTATTCAGAGCTCTGCCTATTCAGGGCACTGCCTATTCAGAGCTTTGCCTATATATTTCCTCCTACAAGGAGAAGAATACTAATGAAAAATTCAGCTAGTAGACACCATTGTTTTCTACAGAAAACAATCATCAACGATGTTATTTTGATAACTTACTCAAATAAACCCAAAAACACTTCATTCAAGTAAGAATCTTAATTTTTCATGCTTACCAATCTAAGTTCTCCCAACTTTTCTTCTCCTCCTAGTGTGGCCAGCCCTCCTCACCTTTCTTATATCTTCCTTCACTTGATTCTTCCTTAATTTAATGTTCCAAGTCTTTCAATCTTACAAGTTTCAAAGCTCTCTCTCACTTTTTCTTGTTTTTCTCTTGATTTCTCACGTTCTTCTCTTATTTTTTTTCTTTTCATATTTGTTACTGCCAAGTCGGCAGTTCATAACAGAAAAGGGGCTGCCTTGTTTTATTTTTAATGGAAAATTACTATTTTACCCTTAATGAGTCTTTTTGCTTCCATTTGACGGTCTTTATTCTTTGCTAGCACTACCGAGCTCCGTTCATCCTAAAATGTTAACCAGATTTTATTCAATATATTTTAAAGTTCCTCATAAAATTTCAGCTCAATCTAATGATCGGATTTAAAATTACGTCCAATAACGTAAAACTAGTCAAATTGTGATTTTTCGTCAAATTTCCGAATTTCTCTAAAAATTCTGAAATTTTAACCCAAGCTAAGACATCATATTAGAAGGCTCCACACAAAGTTTTAGAATTGTTTGATAACCTGATCGAAGGTTATGAATTTTTTTGTTTTACATGAAACTAGTCAATTTATAATTTTTCGCCCAATGGTTTTACAAAGGGACTCTCTTCCCCATCGCCACTTTTTAGCACCCGAAGACCAGCTTCTTCCTCTCTTCCCGCTTACACAGCCACTCAAACAGCCCGAGCACAACTCATCCTCCCTGCTCACTAGCCTCCACTGAAACCAATCCCGAAGCAGCCATAAACACAGCGGCGCCCACAGACCCCGCTGTCTTCTTCATCTCCTTCCACCAGCCATGCAGCAGCGTCTCCCTCCCTCAGTCATTCCTCCTTGCCGCCAAGTACTTGAATTAAATGAGAAGAAGAAGTGAACCTAAAAAAAGATCTGCAGTGAAGCGGATCTAAAAAGAACAAAGAAAGGAGACAGAGAAGTAGATCTGAAAAGACCAAAGAAAGAAAAATTCAAATAAGCTATTTGTGCGTTTTTCTCTTGTTGTAGGTGACGGTGATCATTATCGCCGATAGGAAAGTGAAGAGGGGAGGAAGCCAAGCCAGATCCACCATGTCCCCTGGTTTTTCTTGCAACGGCGCGTGAACACACGCGCCGCCAGTGGCAGCCGTGCATGGAGCAAACACGCCGCCACTGTTCAGGCGACCCAAAGGCTTCACAACATTGTTCCTGTGACTTGGGCTTCTGGCACTGTTCATGATTTTAGTTCAGGCCCTTTATTTTATAAATTTTAAATTGTTTAATGTACTGTTAGTTTAGTTTTTAATTTTTGTAATTTGTAGTGTGCAAATGTGGATGTAAAAACAAAAAAAAAACAAAAAAATATAGCATAAGTGAATGTTTTTGTTTTTATTTTTTGTATGGATGTTTTATGATAAAGCCACAAAGACAAAAGAAGAATTTAATATTTTGATTTGCTCATGGTTAAGAATTATGAACTTACATATAAGTCGTATTTATAATATCCGACGAAAAGATAAAATTTTTAAAACTTCTTTTAACACATCAAAACCACGAAGCAGCTTATCTCAGGTAGGGTGCGCTAGGGGTGCTAATACCTTCCCTAGCCACAATCAGTCCTTTACCCGTGAATCTTTGACAAGACCAGTACACCCGGGTTTCCTAGTAACCCTGAACCAAATATTAAGTGGTGACTCCCAAGAACCAACAAACAAATGGAACGAAAATCGCCGACCGATGCCGCGCGGGTGACATGCGACAATCATTATATTCATTTAAAAAATGCTATAAAAAAGATATTTCTTTTCTACAAACATCATTAAAGTATAAATTTGCCGCTCTAAAAAACCATCATTAAAGTATCTTTACTCAATAATAAGCCGGACTTTAAGTTCTTTTTTAATGTCAGAACATGAAGTTAGATGAGAAATTTTTCGAAATTCATCTTTAGTATAACCTTCTCAAAGCCAATACCTTAGAGGTTGATGGATTTCTTATATACAAATATTCATCATCTATTTCTTCGTAAGTGAAAAACATCATTTTCTCTACGCTTACAAGTCTTGTTGTGCTCTATTTTTGCAATCATTAACTTGGTATCTAATCTGGCTGCAAATGAATCATTTTCCATGAAATGTTTTAGCATTTCCCTTCATTTGACTGCAAAATTTTTCTTTTATTTATTAATATGTGTCTTCTCTTGTTCAACAATATTGAGTTTAGGAGCCAAACTAGAAGACTTGACTCTTCTTTTAGACAATTTTTCTTCCCCTTCTAATATCAATCTCAAAGTAAGGATGCACTAAGCTTCCCTCCAGTAACCCTAACTCATAAGCCACGTTCCCAATCTTTTCGCTAATTTGGTAATTAAGGACCATAATACCTGGGGTTAAGCTTAAGATTCTTCCCCAATGCAATACTGTTTTGTCTATAAGGTTGAAGCAGGAAAACCCAATCACTCTTTGAGAATTCCCTTTCAGTTCTGTTTCTGTCTGCCATTTGCTTCATCTTGTGCCTCTACTACAACTACTGGGGTAGGTTCTTGAGTAATCCATTCTCTATAGGGAGGAGCATAGCCATAAATATCAGGGAAACATGCAGAGAATCTGCTCAAATCAACACAAAGAAGGAATAACAGAAAATCAAGGCACAGACTCTGCCATCAACGCTATATTTAGAACGTAAAATCTGCAGCTGTATATTGTAATAGCACAGTTTTAGCATTACCATTTATTTGTTTCCAAAACTGATTCCACGCTGCTATATATATTGCACACAATAATTATCAATAAGATGAGGTGAATTACTTATTGAAACAGCTGATGTGTTGAGTCTTTATATGGTATCAGAGCACTCAAATTCTAACAAATCATCGATCCAAAACACCACAATGTCATCATCCTCCGATCAAAACCCAAATTTCACCCTCAATACCCAACCCTCTTCCACAGCAGACAAACCACTCATTGCTTTCAATATCACAGCACAAATCAATGAAAAATTAACCCCCTCCACCTTCCCTCAATGGCGTGCTCAATTTGAAGCACTTCTTATTGGTTACGATCTACTCGACTATGTCGAAGGCACACTTATGTGTCCCTCCTCCTCTGGCACCACCACTGATGAGCTCTGCAAGCTCTACTGGGTCCGGCAGGACAAACTTATTCTGAGTGCTATTCTAGCCTCCACATCATCCTCAATCACACCACTCATTGCTACGGCAAAAACATCTCATAAAGCTTGGAAAAAGCTGAAAAATCTATATGCTAGCCGATCAAGAACTCATGCTATGCAATTAAAGGAAGAACTCACCTTAATTCAGTGTGGACACCGGTCAATTACAGAATATCTCCATGCTGTGAAGACCTTGGCTGATGAAATAGCCATTATTGATCACTCAATTTCAGATGATGACCTAACGCTTTATGTATTGAATGGTTTAGGTTCAGAATTTCAGGAGATTGTAGCGTCTATTCGAGCTCGAGAATCACCACTGACATTTGAGGAGCTGCATGATCTGCTGGTGGGACATGAGGCATATCTGAGGCGCTTGGAAACAGCAACGCAGCACCTAGTAGCTTCCGCCAACTACACAAAGAAGAAGCCTTCTAATTATAGAGGGAGTCAACAGTGGTCCCCCAAACCAAATGACAACCCCCGGGGGTATCATGGTTCCAGCACAGGCAGAAATTTTAGTGGCACTCAACGTGATGGACGTCGTTTTAATTCTAGCAGAGCCAACAACTTCAATCGACGCTATCAGCCCAAATGCTAAATATGTGACCAATTTGGTCACATTGCAAAGTCCTGTTCTCAGTTTCATCCACAGAATGTATCTGTCAATTGTGCCACAACCTCTACCGGGAAGAACAACAATTGGTTACTTGATTCGGCCGCTTCACATAATATCACGGGTGATCTTTCCAATTTATCTGTTCACTCCGAATATGATGGAACTGATGAAGTAATACTCGGTGATGGCTCAGGTTTGGCAGTCTCACATGTTGGTTCTTTGAATTTACAGTCTACCCACCAAAACTTTACACTCCATGACACCCTCTATGTTCCAAATCTTCGCAAAAAATTAATTTATGTTCATCACTTTACCAAACAAAATAATGTTTTTGACGATTCTACTAAAAGGAGCGTGTAACAATGGCATCTATATCTTTCCGGATTCAATGGTGACGCCCCAAAAAGTTGCTAATGTGCATGAACGGACTTCCATTGATGGATGGCACAAGCGTCTTGGGCATCCTTCACTCAAAATTGTTCATCATCTTGTTAAGAATTTTTCCCTTCCCATTTCATCACAAAAACATTTTTCATCTTTATGTCATTCTTGTTCCATTAATAAAATACATCAACAATCCTTTCATGGCATCAGTCTTCAAAGCCATGCACCCCTTGAACTTATTTACACAGATGTGTGGGGTCCAGCTAGTTATACTGGAATTGATGGTTCAAGATACTATCTTATTTTTGTGGATCACTATACAAAATATATTTGGTTCTATCCGATGGCAACTAAATCCGGTGTCTCTAATATTTTTCCACAGTTCAAAAAGTTTGTTGAAACCCGTTTTCAAAAACCAATCAAAACACTCTACTCTGACAATGGAGGTGAGTTTATTGCTTTAAAATCTTATTTCTCACGTCATGGCATAACTCACTACACCACTGCTCCATACACCCCTCAACAAAATGGCGCTTCCGAACGCCGTCACCGTCACATTGTGGAAACGGGCCTTACACTACTTCAAGATGCAAATCTTGATTTTTCGTACTGGCCCTATGCTTTTCAGACAGCATCCTACCTCATAAACCGACAGCCCACACCATTCCTGCAACACAAATCACCTTTTGAAGCTCTTTTTGATCAAACCCCAAGTTATTTAAAATTAAAAAAATTTGGCTGCATTTGTTATCCCCTCACACGTCCCTATAATTCAAATAAAATGCAACCAAAATCCAAAGCATGCATTTTTCTTGGTTATTCATCTACTCAAAATGCATACAAATGTTTTGATCCTCATTTACAAAAATTATTTATCTCTCGTCATGTGTTGTTTGATGAAACTCAATATCACTGCACCTCCTCACAAATCCTGTCCAAACCGGTTAGTCCAGCCAGTCATCAAGTCACTCCACTGCATTTTTGTTCCCCGTAGATTGTTGTGCCACCACCAATGGTCTCCACAACACCAGCCTCATCACTGTCTCCGGAAGACTCCCCTGGCATTGTTGCATCCTCCCCAAGTAATTTCAATAGTACCCCTGCGTCTTCGTTAAATTTGGAACAACACCCCCCTCTTCACCCTACTGAACTGGACCATAGTCCACCTTCTCCTCTTACACATTCCATTGTTTCCAGTCCTATCCCACCCGCCAATCCTCCTCCTCGCACCCGCACCATGACCACACGCTCCATGAACCAAATCTTCAAACCTAAACAACTTCACACAGTAACCAAACACCCTCTTCCCCAGACCTTAGAACCAACTTATGTGAGCCAAGCCATTACTCAACTTCACTGGCGTGAGGCTATGTCAAATGAACTCACTGCTCTAATGAAACATGGAACATGAGACCTAATGTCATTACCTCCCAACTGTGCACCCGTGGGTTGCAAATGGATCTTTCGGGTAAAAAGGAATGCAGATGGCTCTGTCGATAGATTCAAAGCCCGCCTAGTTGCTAGGGGTTTCCATCAACGTCCAGGGGTTGATTATATGGAAACGTTCAGCCCTGTAGTAAAACCAGCAACTATAAGAGCTATATTATCTATTGCAGTCATGCGTGGCTGGGAATTGCGTCAAATGGATGTCAACAATGCCTTTCTTAAAGGTGCATTAACTAAAACTGTCTTCATGGTGCAGCCTCCGGGGTTCAAAGATTTGTCCAAACCTAACCATGTCTGCAGGTTGAACAATGCCATCTATGGCCTTAAACAAGCACCTAGAACTTGGTATACAGCAATCAGAACTGCTATTCTTCAGATGGGATTCCACACCTCCAAGGCAGACTCTTCTCTATTCATTTACAGCAATGAATCCAATCTCTGCTACTTACTGGTTTATGTTGATGATCTTGTCATAACAGGGAACAATCCCACGCTTGTGACCACCTTCATTCAGCAGCTAGGAGATATGTTATCTCTTAAGGACATGGGACCTCTTCACTTCTTCCTAGGTGTTGAAGTCATTCCCACCAAGGCTGGCTTATTCCTCACACAACATAAATATGTTCGTGAGCTTCTCGCTAATGGCAACATGAGTGGTGCCAAAGATATCTCCACGCCTCTGTCCACATCACAGTCACTTCAACTGGTTGATGGCACCGCTGCTGTGGACAGCTCAGAATTTCACCGCATTATGGGCAGCCTTCAATACCTCTCTTTGACGCGACCTGATATTTCATTTACAGTTAACAAACTCTCTCCATTTATGCACAAGCCCACTACAACTCACTGGACAACAACCAAACGGCTTCTACGATACTTAAAACAAACCATTTTCTATGGTATTCAAGTTCACAGAGTTGGACCTTTAGTGTTACACATATATTCTGATGCCGATTGGGCCGGGAATGTGGATGACCGCACGTCAACGTCTGCATACATCAGTTTCTTAGGACCTAATCCCATTTCATGGACATCCAAGAAACAGAGAGCAGTTGCACACTCCTCAACGGAGGCTGAATATCGGGCACTGGCTAATGCGGCCTCAGAAACAATTTGGTTGTCCACTCTCTTCAAAGAACTTGCATTTCCAATCCAAGACTCTCCTCTGTTGTTATGTGATAATCTAGGAGCCACACACCTCAGCTTCAATCCAGTGAACCATTCACGCATGAAACATATTCAAATTGATCTCCACTTTGTACGAGATTTGGTGCAACAAGGAAGTATTCAGGTTAGACATGTACACACACAAGACCAACTCGCTGATCTGTTAACCAAGCCACTGTCCAAACAACGAACGATTGTGTTACGTAACAAGATTGGTCTTGCCGATGGAAGCTTAATCTTGCGGGGGCGTATTAGGGAAACATGCAGAGAATCTGCTCAAATCAACACAAAGAAGGAATAGCAGGAAATTATGGCACAGACTCTACCATCAACGCTATATTTGGAACGTAAAATCTGCAGCTGTATATTGTAATAGCACAGTTTTAGCATTACCATTTATTTGTTTCCAAAACTGATTCCACGCTACTGTATATATTGCACACAATAATTATCAATAAGATGAGGTGAATTACTTATTGAAACAGCTGCTGTGTTGAGTCTTTATAATAAAGAGCTTGAAAATGACTCATTCTCAAGGCTAGGTGATGACTGGAATTATACCATCACTATGCAAAAGATAACCAATGATACCACCACTATGGATGATGCATAGTTATATATGGAAGATATGTTTCTAAGCACTGGTTCACCCTTTCAAATTGACCATCCGTTTGTGGGTGATAGGTCGTCCTCATCATCAATCGAACCCCTAACTTTTTGAACAATTCCTTCCAAAATATACCGTTGAAGACCTTGTCCCTATCCGTGACAATAGTTGTAGGCAACCATGGAACTTGTAAAAGTGATATAAGAACAACTGTGCAATATCTTGTGCTATGAAGGGATGAGCTAGTGCAATGAAATGCCCATATTTAGTGAGCCTACCAACCACCACCATAGTAGCATTTCTTCATTCTGACCTTGGTAATCCTTACATAGCATGACATTTCCGTTAGCCACAATCACTGCTAACTATGTGGTTTTACCAGTAACAATATTCAACTTCTTAATCATACTTTCATCAATAAAACTATGCATACTACCACTATCTATTAGGATTACATGGTCTCTTCCCTAACAATCTCCTTTAATCCTGATAGTATTGTAGGTGCCACTATCAACTAGGGAATTTAATGATAGCCCAAATTCATTATCTTGTTAATCTCTTTATCTCCATCTTGCATTGTTTCTTCTAGTTCCATCATACCTTCGTTCTCTTCTTCCTCTATTCCCTCTATCATGTGTAAGCCTTTAGCATTGCATCTGTGCCCCGACATATACTTATCACCACACTTAAAGAATTGTCTAATTCTTTTTCTTTGTTCGAACAAACTATCTAGAATTGGCTTCACACCTTCAGTCCTGGATTGACTAAAAGTTTTGGCTGGAACATTACTTGTTATTCTCCCACTGTTGAATGGAGTGTTGATTCGTTGTAGCGATTTGGTCTTCCTGGTTAATGTATTGTTAGATTCTTCTTGCCATCTGGCCTGTTCAAATGCCATTAACACATTTAATAATTTCAAGATCTTCAACATTGGCTTGATACATTCTTCATCCCACTAATGAAGCTAGAGACACAGTATGACTCTGGTAATGATAGATTAAGAGCAGTCATCAATGATTTCAATTCTTCAAACCTTTCTACATAATCATCCACGCTTCTGTCTTGTACTTATTTGTTGAATTCCTCAACAATGTCATCTCTACTACCAAACCTTCTACAAATAGACTAAGAAAATTCTTCCTAACTAATCAATGACTCATTCCCTCTTATATTATCCCCTCAAACCAAACATCTGCCCTTCCTTCCAGATAATATGAGACCAATTCTACTCACCGATGTACAAGTACCGAATTGATCTTGAAATATTTTCTATATTTCCTCAACCATCCCCGAGGATCCCCCCTCCCTTGTGAAAATTGGCAGTTCTACTCTAGGTAGTGGTATGTTATATCTTGTCCTACTTTGTTCTTATCCTATCACCTGATCTCCTTTATACTGATTCTTGTTTTCTGGTGATATTCCTCCATACAAGGTATTCATCCCTGCTTCTCTACCAATTCTAGTGTAGCCAGAACACCTTTTGAATTAGCTCCAGTCTCTTTTCTCGCTACTTGATCAGCGAAGAAATTTTGGAACTGTGAGAACAACGATTCCATCTGTATAACCAACTGATTAATCTTCTTACCTTGCTCCAGCCAACGTTCTTTACTTTCTTCCATAGATTTTTTTTCCATTTTAAGTGATGGTTTTGTAGCTGATTATCAAACTTTTTGCAGTGTTCTTCAACTACCTTCAGTTTATTATTCTCCACCATGGTTTAGTGAATTGCACGGCCAATTGTTAAGCTTGGCTTAACAAGTAAGCAGAAGAGAAGGATAACAGGGTAAAGAGAAGAATGAGACGGAGAAATGAAAGAAGAAATGGTTCTGTGTATTCTTGCGTGCCTTTATGTAATCCTGACAGCGGTTATATACTCCTCTAACATGCATGACACGATTTATTTTGTTGCTAACTAACTCTAACAACTTCTTAGCACGTGTATCAATGCCTACTGCCAGCTAGCATTTGAACCATCACTGAAACTTCAACAATGAAGTTGTAACATCAACATATATGGTACTGTAATAAATTTGTTTGTTTCATGCCGGAAGAACAAAAGGAATTGGCATTTTGGTTTTGTCACATTGACAATCCTTTGTGATTCGGAATCTCTGCTGCACAATTTGAATGGAATATGGTTTGGTGAATACAAACTAAGAGCTAATCTAGCATGCCATGATTCTACTCCAAGGGTTATACCAAAGATTTTTAAGTCAGTGACACCCAAACCAGTGACAATTAAAGAGATGGGCACCAGAAGTTATGCCATGGTTGTAAGTAGTCCAGCTTGCAGTAATGATGATCGGCCAATATTGGGCAGCTGTAACTTGCCAATTAGCCATACCAATTCTATCAACACGGATGTTTCTCCAAAAGCAACATTGGAACAATATGTAACGCCTGTTTTATTGGATAAGGTGGGTGACGAAGACATGTCTTGGCTGAAGTGTAGTCTCATTGGTGCAATCTCTGAAGGTTTTAATTTTTGATCCATCAGGCAGTCCCTCATTGATGATGGAATACAATTCAATGGCTTTTGTTTCTTGGGGGCTACTCAGGTTCTCATCGTTTTCAAATCAGAGAGTGATATGATGGATGCCTTTTATGAAGAATACCAATTATGGACAACCTATTTTGATGAATTACGCCCTTGGCTGCCCACATATTGCCCCATTGACAGGTTTCCTTGGAAAAGAATGGACGGGTTGCCGCTGCTATGATGGAATATGGCCTGTTTGAAGAGACTGATTGTAGACTTTGGGAAGATAGTGGGTTTCATAGAAAAAGTTAATGCCTTTGTCATTTTGACAGAATAAGGTTGTTAATTGCAACTAGGCTAGCTCCGAAGATTGAGAAGGACCTTGACCTCAAATTAGATGACAAGGTATACCATTTACATGTGGAGGAAATAATTTGTGAACAGCCCCCTGACCTTGAGTATATTAATTTCAATTTGAACTCCTTCAGACCATGGATTGAGGATGTGGATGATTCTGAATTTTTGAAACAGGATGTAGAGGTAGAAATAGTTGCTGAATCAGTTCTAGAATCTAGACCACACGATGATACCTGTGGTGAGCAATCAGATGGGTGTTCAGATGATTTTATTGTCTTTATATACAGAGACGATTCAAATGAACAATGTTGTGATGCTGAATTAATGTTTCCAGAAATTACAGGAGATGTGAGAGTGGCAGTGGAACATGATTTTGCTATAGAAGGGGAGTTGGATGTGGACAATCAAGAACAATCAGTAGAGCCGGCGGTGGGTGCTGAAAATTGTCAACATGAGCCTGAACATACATCAGTGGAGCATCCTATAGTTACCCGAAGTAAATACCGTAAGACCAAATTTGTGGCTGACATAGGAACTGTTTCAGATACATTGGGTGAATATGGAACTGTTTAAGACATATTGGGGCTGGAAACCTATTCAGTTTCTCAATAGTTGGTTTTCTCATCCTAATTTTATGAAGGACTTTGAGAATTATTGGGGTGCTAGTTGCAGAGATTTTCCAGGGGATTTCAGATTGATTATGAAGCTTGCTGTTATGGGTAAAAGTTTTTGTATCTGGAACAAAACAGTGTTTGGAAATCAGAATCTCAAGCTTGTTGGAGTTGAGCAAGAACTCAGGTCTCTTGAAAAGTTAGGTGATAACTGGCCTCCTTTTGAGTCCGAAAAAGAAAGGATTAAGTTTATTTCTTCAGAGCGTTGGGATATCAGTAGGGGGATGGAGGATATCTGGAGGCAGAAATCTCGTCTGAATTGGTGTAAATTGGGTGAAATAACACTCGATTTTTCAATATATCAGCTAGTATGCGCAAGGCTAGGATTAAGATTTCTCGGATTGAGCATGAAGGATTGATTTTGATTACTCCTAAAGGAATCAAAGATGCTGTTGTGGATTTTTATTCTAATCTCTTCACAAAGCCGACCATGCCTAGAATTTCTACGGGTAGCTTGGGGTTCAAAAAAATATCTTTGGCAGTTTCGGATTGGTTGGACCGAGCTCCGGATTTAGAGGAAGTGAAGTGAGCCCTCTGGGATTGTGATAACTCTAAAGCTCCAGGGCCTGATGGATACAATTTTGCTTTCTACAAAAAGACTTGGCATTTACTCAACAAAGAGATTTTCTTGATGGTGACAGAGTTCTTCAGAACCTGTAAGTTACCTAAAGATATTAGCTCCTCTTTTGTTGCTTTAATTCCTAAGAATAAAAATCCTGCAAGTTTTTCTGTGTGCAGGCCTATCAGTCTCATACATGGTCTTTACAAAACTATGGCGAAGCTGCTTTTTTCTCGGCTGAGGACTGTTATGTCAGATATTATAAGTGTGAATCAGTCAACATTTATTGCGGGGCGGCAGATTCTAGACGGTTTTATAATAGCAAACGAGGTAGTTCATGGAATTAAAAAAAGAGATGCCACATTTTTTTGTTTAAGGTGGATTTTCACAAGGCTTTTGACTCCATCCTGTGGGAGAACCTTGATGAAACTTTGGGTTACATGGGTTTTAATGGCCACTGGAGGGGTTTAATTTATGAGTGTCTTTCCAATTCCAAAGATGGCTGCCCTTATCAATGGGTCTCCTACCAATGAATTCAGTTTACAGAGGGGGTTGAGGCAGGGTGATCCTCTTTCTCCATTGCATTGGAAGGTCTGACAGTTTTTTTTAACAGAGCCTCCTCAATCGGATACTTTAGTGGATTAATGGTTTCCATCACTCATCTGCAAAATGTAGGTGATACTCTGACTATGAATCCCTTCAACATGTCAAAAGGATTCTACGCTGGTATGAAATTATTTCAGGGCTTAAAGTTAATTTTTACAAGAGTTCTCTGATTGGCATTAATCTAGATGAGAACTTCACTTCAAGGATTGCTAGGGGTATTTTCTGTTGTAATGATCATTTTCCTGCTATGTTCATATAGGCTTGCCTTTGGGTGCGAATCCGTGCAGATTATCGACCTGGAAGCCACTGTTAACATCTATTGAGGGCAAACTAGGATAATGGAAAGGATCTTTGCTGAGTATGACGCGGAGAATATTCTGCTTGATCAAGTCTGTTCTGAGCTCTTTGCCACTTTTTTATATGTTTGTTTTTCTAATGCCACAAGGCATTATTAAGACAATTTCTTCCATCCTTGGGAGATTTCTTTGGAGTGGAAGCTCAGACGTTAGTGAAATGTGTAAAGTTGCATGGAATAAGGTTATTAAACTGAAAGATCATGGAGGATTGGGGCTCGGTTCTCTACAAGGGAAAAACTTGGATTTGGCACCTTGATGGTGGAAATGTTGGCGGGTGGCAGGAGATTATTTTGAATAAATATAGACCACTATTTAGCAATGGCCTTCCATCCTTTAACTGCCATCTTGTCCCCTACGTGGCGTGCAACTCTCAATTCCATCGATTGTTTCAAACCTAGTTGTCATCACCCAATTTTGGATGATTCCCCAAAATTCATTTTTTTTCCAAAAAATTAAAAATTAAAAAAAATAAAAAATAAAATAAAAACTGGCAATGCGGAGAAAGCCGACCAAGAAAGGCTGCAAAATAGGCGAAAATCAAGCTGCAATTTTCAGAAGAATTTCAAGGCCCAAGTGTACACTGTTATGCCCAAAAATAGAAAAATGCAAATTCAAATGTCAAATTAAATGATTATTGAACGAATTTGCATAAGAATTAAGTCCAATGACATAATTAAATTTTTAATGGGCCAATTTGATTTAATCATGGGCCAAATTGAATTTTAATTATGTTCAAGAATTAATTTGGGTCTAATTGAAGGATTTAATTAAGTGCAAGGACTTAATTATACTTTAAACGGGTCAAATTAATTTGAGGGCTTAATTGGTGAAAAATTAAGTTTGGGAGCTTAATTTGGACTTAATTGAAAAATCAGAATTTTAAGAGACCCAATCTAATTTTTACCAAGTGAATTGATTGAAATTAGGGGCCAAACACAAAACTTGAGGGACCAATTTTGAAGCCCGAAAAAACTATTTTGCCTATAAATAGCCTTCATTTTCAGCCAAACAGGGGGCAATTCTGACAACATCAGAAAAAAATACAAAAAACCTAACCCTAAACCCATCTTTTTCTCTAGAGCCGCCGCCCCCACCCGGCTTTGATTTTCTTTCTCAGAAACCGGCCGCTCAACCCATTTTTGCTGGCTGCCTCTCCATCTTCTCTACCAAGACAGGGCCAGCATTTTCCTTTCAACCCGCAGCC
>Ga0325402_1001653_pt1 | contig 18609 bp, 7 predicted proteins | sample PopdelMetagenome_22_FD_207212 | JGI IMG/M metagenome (GOLD analysis project Ga0325402, IMG submission 207212) | Populus deltoides microbial communities from Bellville, Georgia, United States - Xylem-PdKOR-R3 | ecosystem: Host-associated > Plants > Phyllosphere > Stem > Wood/Secondary xylem...
ATCTAATCGCTAATTTAAAATCAATGGCTTAGGATCTGTCAAATACGATAGTTCTCTCGACTACTTTATAGATACAAACTCTCCTTGAATTATAATTAAATTGTTTTTAATTGACATCTTTGAATAACAAACAAACTTGATTTTTAAACCATGCGGTGCTTTCAGTGACATTGGTTTTTTTTACATTCCATTTAATTTTATTAAATAATGCACAAGTTGCACACAATTGCTTATAGAAATAATAAAAAAAAAATACATGAAAAAATAAATATAAAAGCATTAAAAAACCAATCTCCAGCTATCAATGTTGTGATAAAAACAAACTACTCCTTTTTTTCTGGATACATTGCCTTGCAAGCTCTTGAAGTCAACTGATGTTAAAACCATCATTCCTTAACAACATAAATGCATATTCTTGAGAATTAAAATATATATAAAAAAGAAGATTATCAAAAAAAATAAAAATAAAATAAAAAAAGAAGAAGGGGTATTCACTGAACACCTCCTGACAAGATAATATTAACGGGAAAAAGTGTTTTTTCCTTAGCGTTTTTTTTTCTTTTTAATATTATTTTCTAATATATGTTTTTTTTTCTCAATTTTAATTACATCTTTTAACATTAATTTTATATTTTTTTAATTTAGTTTTTATAAGGTTATCATAAACTCATTACTCGAACTACGAGTTTGATAAGTTGACTCATGTTTTTATTTTTATTTTTCTAATTGATTTTTTTTAATTTTATTTTTCAACAATGAGTTGAATGAGAATTATGTTTTATAATTTATTTAGATATGTTTTCTATGAGATTATTCTCATTTTATAAGTTGGGTTATGAGTTTAATATATTAACTCTAGATGACTTGACTTGTTTTTTTTTCTTTTCTAATCGATTTTGTTTTTAAAATCTCATCTTTCAATACTGCGTTGATTGAGAATTCAACTTCATAATTTGTTTTTTATTGGGTTATCCTAGTTTCACGATCAAGGTCACGAGTTTAATAGATTAATTCAGGTTGACTCGGGTAATTTTTTAGAATTCCTTTTTAAATTGATTTTTTCTTTTAGTTTCATTCTTCAAATTATATTTATTGGAAATTGAATTTTGTAATTTATTTTCATTTTTTTCCTTTAGAGTTATTATGATTTCATTACTTAGTATATAAATTAGCAAGTTAAATATGATTGACCCGAATCAATTTAATATGTTGTCTTTTCAATGATTTTTAAAATGTCTCATTTTAAATATTTAATTTGAATCAAACTATATTTTTACCGGTAATTTGGATTGTTTTTAAACTCGAGAAAAAAACCAAGTCACATCAGATTAATTTCCACACGATTTAAATCTATCAACATGAATATTAATAATGAAAATAAAAATGAAGGAAAAGATTATACAAAGAGCTTACAATTCTTCGAACTAAATTTGTTTAGTACAATCATTTATTTGAGGATATCAATTATGTTGTCGAGATTTGATGAGAACATTAAAATTAGAACACTTATAAGAGGTAAATTCTCTGAATCTTAACTTGCTATATCAAATTGATATGAGGGTTAGCAAGTTGTTTTTATCCAGAGATACAATTAATAAAATAAACATTAGATATATATTATTAAATATATAGGAAAAGCATGGCTAGTGATCATAGAGTTGGTGGTGAGGAAGTGATGAGCAAGAAGCAAGTGATTCTCAAGGACTGTGAGTGGCTTTCCAAAAGAATCAAACCCGTACGTACGTGACGACAAGTAGCTAGCATCAAACTAGAAGCACCAGAAGCAGAAAGTGGAAAAGATGCTGTGGTGGCTTACAATCTCTGCTTGTCTTGTGATCCTTTCATGCGCGGAGGCATGCAGAAAGATCTACCACCTGGTAAACAACCTCATGTTTTGAGTTCCAGCCAGCGCTGGAACTTCACCGATCTGTTGATCAGCAAGGTTCCTAAGAATTTGAAACTTTGTTTTCGAAGAAGAAAACAAGTAGCAAACGACAAGCAAAGCAACACTAGCCAATATTTTCTCTACAAGTAAAGTAGTGAAGGTTGCCCAGGAGTGATCCCTCTACCATTGCATATCTTCTGGGCAATGCCATCTTGTGCCATTAGCAGCACTAGCTGTAAAACTAACAATATCCCTGTGTATATAGGAAAACAGTCAGATATATGGCGGCCTCATTGCTAAGAGAGGAACAACGTGGTCTGTTGATAATTCAGAGATTCTCCTTAAGAAGAATATGTTGTGTGAACAAACAGGATAAACATCTTTGATTTTATGCAGATTGCAGTATGAAAATATTTTGTTGGTTAAACACGAAGGAAGGGGTCCTCGACAGGCCCATCTTTATTAGCTGTAAGTCTCTATTTATATGACAGGCCCATATTCTCAAAATTTTGAGGCCATCCTTTCAAATCGATAATATTCAGCTCACATAAATTTTTTTGATATTGTTATTATAATTGTTTTCATTTTTTTTATCAAGATAATTTTTTTTATTGATATATATCTTGTTTATCTTAATATAAATACTAGTTTTATAGCCTGAATAATTTTTTTTATTTAAAAAAAAACATCTTATGATTATTAAAATAAGTTAATAAAAAAAATATTAAAATAGTATGCTTATATTTTATGTATGATTCAAAGCTAAAAAATCCTTAAATATAATAAATCATGTTCAAAACCTATGCATAAAATTTAAGAATAAAAAAACAATTTGAATCTAATTTTCAATGAAAAATGTTTTATTAGTATTATTAATAGACTTTTGGATCCAAATAAACCTTTGGATCATTCTTTTCCTAGAATGCTGAGATTTTAAGTTTTATGCTACCTAAATTATGATTTAAACCATCGAGATCATTTAAATCTTTTCCTTGGCTAAAATCTCTATTTGGCCGAAATCTACACCAAACTCTTTCCTTGGTTGTGTCTCGTATAAAAGATTTTGGTGTATACGAGACTTTCTTTTATCATGTTTCTCATCATTATTGAAGTTTTAAGCTATATTTTTATTTGGAGAAAAAAGTGCTCATCTACAGTGCGGAGCCATGTAGGGTCAAAAGAGGACAATTGCTCCTTTAATTTTTTTTAGAATATTTTTTATATTAAATTATTAATATAATAGTATGGTGAGGGCTTCAGTGGTTGACACGCAGAGACGCAAAGGAAATATTGTTGACTTGTATTTTAATATTTTAAATAATATATATAATATGTCTTATATTTAGGTTTCAGTACTCACTAGCTCATTTCTCATTCCCCCGAATGTTTTCCTTTTTTTTCTTTTTCTTCCACTCACTATCCGAGAGCTTTTCTATTTTTTTTTTGAGCTGTTCCTTTGTACAAATTTCTCTTCAAGTCCAATTAAGAGATAAATTTCTTTTATTTTTTCTATTTATTTTATTATCTAATTTTAATTTTATTATTTTATAATTAGTTATTAAAAATATTAAGGTTTATAATAATTTAGGGGTTTTGATATGTATAATGTTTTGAATCAATTAAAGGTGAATGGTAGACAGCAACAAGATTTTGAACAATAGGCATTGATTTGATTGTTTTGAATTAATTAAAGGTTATATAATTTTCAATTGAATTGATTACAGTATGAAATTAAACTTTTTCACAAGATGAACAAGCAAACATTCCAATTGTTATCAGTGTGATATTTGTAGAGTTAAAATTGTTTTAACTTGAGATTGGTCTTTTTTATGATGTTAATTTCCTCGTGCCTTCCTATAAAATAATCAAGATAGATGATTAAATATTTCATATTTTATTTGTTTTTTTTATCTTTTTTATTTTCGTCAGACAATTTATGTTTTGCTGGAGCCTGGAGAAGAATTAACACGTGCGTGGAAGCTTGATTTTAATCAATGCAGGTTAGTTTTTTCTTTAAAAAAGAAAGAAAAAAACTATTTTTTTGTAAATTTTTTCATTTTAAAAGTATTTTTAAATTAATTTTGTTTTATATGAGTTAGTATATTTGTTTCGAATTGATTTCTAATGCATGTCTATATAATATAGTGTTTGTTAGTAATTTGTCCTCTTATTTAAAAAATTCTGGCTCCGCCACTGCTAATCTAGTAGATCTTTTAATTTCTTTTTTCTTACAGCTAGGAACATCATGTTTACTAATCATTTGATGACTCAAAACAAAAAAGAAGAAGATTAGGATGGTGAAGGGTTAAATTAAAAAAAAAACTAAACAGAAAAAGCAAAAAAAAAAACACTATCAAAATAAATAGTGTTTTGTGGGTGTGGCTAAATAAGTTATTTGTTAATAAAATGAGCTATTTCATGATTTGGAGTAATAATTTAAGGATCTAATTCTAAGAACTAAACTATAGATTTAATAAGAAACAACAATAAAAGAAAATCAAATAAAGACCAATTTGTAAATGAAAATAAAATATAGAAGCTAAAATAATTCTTAAAGAAATTACAAGAACTAAAATGAAACCTTATTTTTTAAGAAATTTTACAAGAACTAAAATCAATTTTATATCACTTTTCTTTGACAGTGTTTGATAATGCTATTGAAATTATATTTTCTAAAAATTTAAAATTTATTTTTTTTAGAAAAATAATTATTTTTTTTAGATTATTTTAACGTGATAATATCAAAAATAATTTTTTTAAAATAAAAAAATATTATTTTAATTTATTTTAAAAAAAATACTTTAAATCGGAACCGTTACTGTAATTCCAAACACGTTATAATAAATAAATAATATCTGACGTGGTTTCCAAGTAACTAATTTCAACTAATCCTTCTTGAAACATCACTAAGTTAACTTAGACAGGACGTGTCCACTGGGACAAGGATGACAAAGACTTTGGAACTGTGGACGCGGTACGTAGTTAATAGTCAATCAGATGTATCCTTGTCATTTGCTGCTATCTTCCAAACTTGCTCTTCTTTCGATTCATATCCTAGAAGAAAACATTTTATATAATTATTAAAACAAATCAATAAATTTGTGGACTAACAAATCAATGCATCTTTTATTCATGGACTCAATAAAGAAATGAAAAATAAAGGTTATGATTATTTTACTTGATTTTTAAGAATTTAATTCCTAAATCATTGATAAAAAATTAAATTTAATGATTTCGCAAACGATCTTCTATCTCAAGAGCATCTTTGTTCATGGAATATTCAGCTAAAATTAATACACAAAACTACCATTTAATGTTTGCTAAGCATGTTTTTAGTGTAAATAAAAAAACAATATTGAGTGGAAAATCATTTTAGTGTAATAAATATTTATCATGAATGAGGTTTTCTCACCCTAACATGTTTTCCCTAAATTTAAATCTTTAAAGTTCTTATTAATACTTATTTTAATTATTATCATCAAATTAAATAAAAATAAATTTTCAAAACATAAATGTTAAAACCGACAGGGCTTTTACTTTAAATTATATAAAAACAATCATTAAAAAGTTGATATTAAAGTTAATGAAATTCTCCTTCTTTGTTTTTCTCTTTTTTTTAGTTTAAACTTTGAAATCACAATAAAAAAATTTATTAAATATACTAAGTATTATTAAAATTACTCGGATTAGAGATTTAATCTCAATTAACATTTAAGTTGACTGACGTGGAAATAATTCTATTGAAAAAAAAAACAAGAAAAAAGAAGAAAAATAAGCCTACATTAATTGATAAAAACTTATAAATCAGGACTTAACCTTTTTCGTGGAAATTGAAAGAAGTTGAAAATGAGGACTTAAGCTTCTTGACTCGTTTGTTTTCCCCACACTTTCGTGGAAATTGCAGTAAAGGGCCATCCATTTCAATGCAGAAGAAGTAGCTCAAGAATAAATGCTCTCTTTGGAGATTTCAGAAACAATAAGAGATTTCAATTCAATTTTATTTTTAAGTAGGTATTTATGATTCTTATTTCTCATTTTTGGTCATTCCTACCATTCCATTGTAGTCTTACTCTGATGAACTCTCAAATCCAAATGGCTAATTTATTTTTTATCTACTCTTTTATGTTCTCCTTGTTAGCTACTTTCACCGTAACTAGTGCTACTGAGACTGATATTTATTGCTTGAAATCTTTTAGGGCTTCTATGATAGACCCTGATAATTACTTAAACACCACATGGAATTTCAACAACAATACAGAAGGTTTCATCTGTAGATTTATGGGAGTCGACTGCTGGCATCCTGATGAGAACAGAGTCTTAAACCTCAGACTCTCTGACCTGGAGCTCATGGGCCAGTTCCCTCTTGGATTGGAGAACTGTACGAGATTAACAGGCTTGGACCTTTCACATAATAAACTCCAGGGACCAATTCCATCTAACATCTGTAAAAGGTTACCACAGCTCACAAATCTTGATCTATCCTTCAACAGCTTCTCTGGTGAAATCCCATCAAGCATTGCTGATTGCCATTATCTAAATGATCTAAAACTCGACAACAACAATCTAGCAGGTCATATCCCACCACAAATTGGCCAGCTTGATCGGATCAAGGTCTTTACTGTTACTAACAATCGATTATCAGGGCCAGTGCCAAATTTTATACATAATATTCCAGAAGACAGCTTTGGGAATAACAAAGGACTCTGTGGGAAGCCTTTGAAAAGCTGCTCAAGTCATCAAATGAAGTTTGATTACTCATTCAAAAGTGGTTTTGTAATTGGTTATATAGTTTTTTCAACTTCAGTTGCAATTTTTTTTACATCCTGCTGTGTACCATGGGTGTATATTGGGGAGAGGCAAAAAAAAAATCACAATATCAGAAATGATGATGTTGATGGTGAAGAGGAAGCATAAGATAACAGATGATGATCAAGCAGGCAGCTCCCCAACAAGAGGTCTCTTGGAGGAAGGAATTAAAGAGGTACTACTCTTTAAGATTGATATCTTTTTTGTTTTAGTTTTGTTAGTTTTTATTTCTTTATTCGTTATTCGAGTTTTGAGCAAGAGCAGTTCAGTTTTTACTTCCAATTACAGGATGCTTATCTACACAAGACCCTGAATTCTTGAAGCTGGTTCAATTGCAATGTATATGTATGTTCTTCAGTACTAATATATTGAGATTTGTGTCCACAGATTTCCATGTTGGAGAAGAGGGTTACAAGAATGAGCTACGCAGATCTTAATGATGCCACCGATAATTTCAGTGAGAACAATGTCATCGGACAGGGAATGATGGGGATGCTGTACAAGGCATCATTGCCTAATGGTTATGTCGTTGCAGTGAAGAAGTTGCATGACTCTCAGTTCCTTGAAGAACAATTTATATCCGAGTTGAAGATACTTGGTTCATTGAGACATATCAACGTACTTCCACTGTTGGGGTTTTGCGTTGAGTCAAACCAAAGGTTTCTGGTTTACAATTATATGCCAAATGGTAACCTTTATGATTGGCTACATCCCATGGAAGAAGGTCAGGAAAAAGCTATGGAATGGGGTGTGAGGGTTAAAGTCGCCGTCGGATTAGCAAGAGGCTTGGCATGGCTTCATCAGAACTGTCATACCGTCAAAATAATCCATCTTGACATTAGCTCAAAATGCATATTACTTGATCAGAACTTCCAGCCCAAGTTATCAAATTTTGGAGAGGCAATGCTCATGAGTTCGACCTGCGCTTCCTCCGTAAATAGTGAGTTTTGGGAGATGGCATTTGTGAAGGAAGATGTGCATGGATTTGGAGTTGTGCTTCTTGAGATGATTACTGGGGTGGATCCTAGCAACATGACTGGTTCCTCAAACAATGTTCTTAATGAATGGATTGGTCATCTTTCGAGCAGTTCGGATTTTCATGGCGCGGTAGATAAGTCTCTGATCGGGCAAGGATTTGACGCTGAGATCATTCAGCTGCTTAAAGTTGCATGTACCTGTGTTGATCCCATTCCAGATCGAAGACCGATAATGGTTCAAGTGTACGAAGACATAAAAGCAATAAGGGAGAGATGTGACCTAGTAGATGATTCATCGATGCTAATGCAACCTGAAATTTGCCCTGCTACTTCAGAAAAATCTGTGGAGATTGAAATGGCAGAAGTCCAATGAAAACAACAGGACAAACGAAAAACCAAGTCTGCATTTTCTAGTTTCTATCATGCTTTGGTGTAATGTTTCCTATAATAATGATTAGGGACAATTTTTTTTTTTTTTTATGATGATTGCTTTTATCTCCTCATATATGTAATAAGTTGAACCCACTAAATAATAGTACAATCAGTGAATTCAACTATAATTACTTTTACATTCTTTTGCTCTAAATATTAATGGCAATGAAATACAAATTCTATCTTCTTTTTTTTTCATTCCAAATAAACCTTTGGATCATTCTTTCCCTAAAATTATGAGATTTTAAGTTTTATGCTACCCAAATTACGATTAAACCATCGAGTTCATCAAAATTTCTTCCTTGGCTGAAATTTCTATTTGGCCAAAATCTACCACCAAACTCTCTCTTTGATCATGTCTCGTATAAGAGATTTTGGTATGTACGAGACTTTCTTCCATCATCTTCCTCATCATCATTGGAGTTTTAAGCTACATTTTCATCTAGAGAAAAAAATATTCATCTAATAGACCTTTTAATCTCATTTTCTTTACAACTAGGAACATCATGTCAAGTAATTATCTCATTACTCAATTTATTCATCTTTCCATCAAAACCTCCATCATTACCTACAACCTATCTTGTTTTTCTACAATATCCTTCTTATAAATTCATAAAACTGGTATATAATCCAACATAAAGAAAATAAAAAAAATTATTAAGTATAATTCTTAAAACAACCTAATATTAAAAGATAAAATTAGAAAAAAAAAGATTAAGTTGATGAAGGGTGAAATTAAAAAAAAAAAAAACAATTACAAAGAATATTGTTTCGTGGGAATATTGTTTCGTGGGTGTGGCTAAATAAGTGTTTTATTAATAAAATGAACTATTTCATGATTTAGAGTAATCATTTAGGGATCTAATTCCAAGAACCTCTTTATTATAAGGACTAAACTATATATTTCATAAGGAACAACAATAAAAGAAAATCAAATAAAGACCAATTTGTAAATGAAAATAAAATATAGAAGCTAAAATAATTTTTAAAGAAATTACAAGAACTAAAATGAAACCTTATCAAGTCTCCCCTCACATTACTAAACGGTTGCATCGATGAATATTCTCATTACATCACACTTATCAATTAACAAATTTTTAACTTTAAATCATATGGAAACATCCACTCTCTCCAGTGGACTTGCTGCGTGTTCCACTCTCAGCAATCCATTTATTTATTGACACCTGACATGTCATGATTTCTTGGCAGGGCTCAACTCGTTTCGTAAAGAATTTTTTTTTATATACTGATAATATTACATTAATTTAGATTAACACAAAAAAAAAATAGTGAATCTAAAAAAAAATTTATTTACTTTAAAGTGCTAAATTAATCTAAATATAAAAAAAATATAAATTAAACTGAAAATATTATTTTACACTTAATAAATAAAACAAAATAAATATATTATTTAACAATATTATAATTAAAGTTACTTGTTTTTGGGATTATTTCAACGTCAGCTCTCAATTTTATATCTCTTTATTTTGACAGTGTTTGATAATGTCATTAGAATTATATTTTTTAAAATTTTAATTTTTTTTTATTTTAAATTAATTATTTTTTAGATCATTTTTATGTAATAATATGAAAAATAATTTTTTAAAAAATAAAAAAATATTATTTTAATATATTTCAAACAAAAAAACAATTTCAACCACCAATACTAATATACTTCCAAACATCCAATAATAAATAAATTAGATCTGACGCGTTTTCGAGTCCTTAATTCCAACTATTTTTTCTTGAAACACTACAAGTCAACTTAGACTGGAATTTTCCACTGGGACAAGAATGACAAAGACTTTGCAACTTTGGACGCGGTACGTAGTTAATAGTCAAATATAACTTTGAACGATCTCTTGTTATTTGCTGCTGTTTTGCTATCCACAAATGGCTCTTGATATCCTTAGTGTTGCCGGCAATGGATACAGTTCTTTACAAGAGAACTACTACGGGAGTCAAATATAACTTTTGAACGATCTCTTGTTTTTTTCTTTTTAGTTTAAACTTCGAAAACACAATGGAAAAGAATTATTAAATATACTAAGTATTATTAAAATTGCTCGGATTAACAATTAAATCTCAATTAACATTTAAGTTGACCAAATACTTCTATATATTGAAAAGAAGAAGAAGAAAAATACGTCTAGACAAAGAAGTTATAAATCAGTACTTAACTTTTATGACTAATTTGTTTTCCCACACTTTCGTGGAAATTGCAGTCCTATAGGGCCATCCATTCTCTCTTGACGTACTGTCCCATCATGAACTTGGAATTTGATGCAGGAGACTTGGCTTCTTGACTTGAAGAAATAGACTAACAAATCAATGCATCTCCTCAACGTGTTCAATTAATGATCAGGACTTAACCTTTTTCGTGGAAATTGTAGTCCTAAAGGACCATCGATCCATTCTCTCTTGACGTGTCCCATAAACTTGGATTTTGATGCACGAGACTTGGCTTTTTGAGTTGAAGAAATAGACTAACAATCAATGCATCTTTTGTTTGTGGACTCAACGCGTTCAATGATCTCTTTTTATCTAACAAAATGCTGTAGAAAATTAAGAGCTTCTATACATTGTTAGCTTAAACCTTGAACGATCTCTTGTTATTTGCTGCTGTTTTGCTATCTACAAAATGGCTGTGGGTGGTGCAAAACTTGCTCTTCTTTTGATTCATATCCTTGGTGTTGCCGGAAATGGATACAGTTCTTTACAAGAGAACAACTACGGGAGTGATGATCATGAACATCGGAAAAAGTTGATATCTTCACTCAAAAGTGGGTTTTTAATAGGTTATGTCTTCTCTTCAGTTTCCATTTTAACTATTTTCATGTGCTGTTGTGTGCCTTGGGCTCGTCTCCTCAAGAGGAAAGGGAATGGGGTGATGATGAAGACACCAATGACGACATCTTTGATGGAAAGGCAAGAGAAGAAGAGAAAAGAAGCAAACAAGCAGGTAAGATTTTCATTTCATCATCATATTTTTAGTTTCTTGCTAGCTTTTATTATTATTATGAAGACGATATATATATGTAGTTGCTTTTATTAAGGATAAATCAATATTCTTCAGTTGCCAAGACCATGGATCACAGACCAAAACATTAACTGATCATTACAGAAATAGCCAAAAAAAGAGAAACCTCTAGTTCATGTCCTTAATTAAAGTAGCACACAAGTGACACAAACAAAACAACACGATATTATATAAATAGCAAGCACATGAAACATAAAATTTTGTTGAATAAGGTTACCATACAAAAACTTTAATTTGAATTTTTATTACTCAATAATCTTTTCTAATCAAAACTCCATATTATACCTTTTCTCTAAATTGCTTATAGACTACGAAAAACTTCCAGAAAAAAAAATTATAAATTAAATAGGATAAAAAATTATACATCAACTACACTACTAGAATTTTTAACAGAATCTTCTTTTAGTATTTATACTCTCAGTCCGCTGGTATGGATTTTACCGACGGTCTCATTGATGAAAATACTTCATTGGAAAAACTTTCATTAGTGATTTGTGGTCTGTTGGTAATATCATTACCAATGGGTTTACTGAAGGCAAAAGCACACCAAAAAAAAATTACCCGTTTCATTTCGTTGGTATTTCCATTGGTGAATACGACATATCATCGATAGAAAAATCATATGTAATTCCATCAGTGATTTTTTTTTTCACATTTAGTATTTCTCTCGGCGAATTTGATATATAACTGACAAAACAATCATATGCAATTCTGTTGGTGATTAAATAGTGATAGCAATATTTGCAGTAATTCTTTCCAACTCTTTGGAATATACCGATGGACTTAATCCATCGATAACACCATCAGTAATAATTAATTTGTTTTTGAAAAATCTATGAGACAAAGTTAGAAAATAATTAAATTAATATAAGAATCAAATATTTATTACAAATTTAAACATTTATAAGTTCAAATACAATTAATCTAAAATAAAGGCGTTGGAGGAGGAGGAGAAGACGAGTCTTTTTCGGGACCATAGGGCTAATAAAAAGGAGCACATGTACCACCCATGTGTGATTTCATCTCCATTACCAATTGACGGAGTTCGGTTGTCTCAGCACTAAGTCGTGCATAATCAGCAGTAAGATGGGTCGTTTGAGCTTGTACTCATTGGTCTAAAATCACCTCAAACTTCAGAGTTTGAGTGCTCAGAACCGATTGCGAGCATCCAACGATTGAAACACTGTAAGTCATTTGCAAGTCTTCGGTCATAGTGTTAAAGAGACCATACACCTGATTTTTATCGGTTCCACTGGACAATCCTGCCTCCAACCACAAATCTGGATCGAGATCCAGATGGGTTGAAGGATCGTCTCCGTATCTTTTTTCAACCAGATGTTATATGTATCTTGAAAAAAAGTTAGCAAATTAAAAAAAAATAACTTCAGAAAAAAATAGTTAAAAACCAACATCCACAAAGTGCTAAGCTCGACTATCTACAAGCTGCTGCACCTTTTTTTGATGGTCATCACTTTGCACGTGCATTTCCACAAAAAGCTCCATCGAGCTTGACTCGCGTCCAAGAACCGTAGCCGTAAGAGAAAACTGTTGTTGATTAAATATATTTATAAAAAACAACAAATAAAAAAATGGATATAATAAAAGAAAAATCTTACCATCCGTTTCGAATGCAAAAAAAAAGAAAAAAGAATGAAATCGCTGGTGTGCGTGGTAACAAAATCATGAACATGTTTGTTTCGGTTCTCCACACCGGACTGTGACTGTCCCACAAAATGCTTAGACATTACATGCTCAATATATATATTCCGCCCATACAGCCTCCGAGACATACGATAATCTGACATCCTTCCAAACCGCCACGTCCTTCCAGCTTGGAAGCTCTCTTTCTTTCGCATATTTTTTTGGCTTTTTTTTTGCACCTTGTACCAAAAATCACGCAACCTATATAGTACAAATGAATTATCTGTTAGTAAATAAAAATAAAATTGAAGAAAAGGATTAAAAATTTTTATTTTGATTTCAATCTTACCTAATTTCAACGTGATTCTCCTAAACCCTCATGGTAATGACGTTGTCAGCTTTATCCCATTCAAATTTTTCCGTGCAGTTAAAATTTGTAAGAGAAAAGTTTCATTAATATTAATAAACTAACAAAATTAACATAATAATAATAAAAATATTTAAGTTAATACTAACCTTAAACCTTCCAAACCATGCATAAATCATAGGTTTCCATTCAGGATGTTTGGAAACCTAACTCCACTGAAATAATGGAATTTTCTTCGATGATTTCATTGCCAATGTTATGGTTCTGGCAACCTCAATGTTTGTAAACTTGAAATTATAATTTATTTTTTCACTGAGCCTGGTACTTCCGCATGAATGGATCCCGCTGTGAAGGGACCACCCTTCGATGTGGCGGAATCGCTCACTCAACGAGCTCGCGTCGAGAGTGATTGCATGTGTCTCAGGTGTCGGATCTTGGTCGATACCTAACGACTCATGATCATCGAAAGCATTGTTAGAAGAACTAGCAACGATCCTTCTGTACAACGTGCTATATATTGACTTTCCCCTAAGCATCTACACAAATTTGACAGCACCTCCCTTATACGATAGACTACCCAAAATTTTTAATACTGCAAATACACAATAATTTAAATTTGATTGCCATAAACCAATTGATTTTATTCAATTTGTTTCCTTGTCATTCAGTGAAGAGTTCACTCAACTTGTACTCAACCTAGTTTTTAGATCTTTTTTTTTTTTTAATTCTGGAGTTTGTTAGTATTTCCATTAGTGTACAATAGTTTGGTTAATTGTTTCCAATAATTTGGTTAATTTTTTAAATTAAATAATAAAAGTGTCTTATTTTTTCTCTTTTGTAATATTATTTACTTACTTTTCATAATTTCACATTTCAACTTTCATACACAACTCATGCATTTCTAAACAATATTCAAAACATCAAAAGCAACCCAATTTGGCATATAAATAAAGAATTTCATAAACCCTTAATTTACATAAGATTTTCATTTCATTATCATATTTTTAGTTTCTTGCTAGCTTTTATTGAGGATAAATCAATATTCTTCAGTTGCCAAGACCATGGATTGTTGCAAACTTAATTTTATAGATCACAGACCAAAACATTAATTAACTCATTACAGAAATAGCAAAAAAAAGAGATACCTCTGGTTCATGTCCTTAATTAAAGCAGCACACAAGTGACACAAACAAAACAACACAATATTATATAAATAGCAAGCTCAGCAACATAAAATTTTGATGAATAAGGTTACCATACAAAAAATTTAATTTAAATTTTTATTACTCAATATTTTTTTCTAATCAAAACTCCATATCATACCTTTTCTTAAAATTGCTTATAGACTAGGAAAAACATACTTAATATAACTGAAAAAATAAAAAAATTATAAATTAAATAGGATAAAAAATCATAAATCAAGTACACTACCAGAATTTTTAAATTTACTGGTGGAATTTTTGGTTGGTATTTATACTCTCAGTCTGCCGGTCTGGATTTTACCGACAGTCTCATGGATGAAAACATTTCGTTGAAAAAACTCTCGTTGGTGATTTGTTGTCTGTAGGTAATATCATTACCATGGGTTTATTGAAGGCAAAAGCACGCAAAAAAAAATTTCCCGCTTCATTCCGTTGGTATTTCCATCGGTGAATACGACATATTACTGATAGAAAAATCATATATAATTCCATCGGTGATTTTTTTCCACTGTCGGTATTTCTCTCAGCGAATTTGATATATAACTGATAAAACGACCATATGCAATTCCGTCAGTGATTAAACAATAATTGTTTTCCAACTCTTTGGAGTATACCGATAGACTTAATCCGTCAGTAAAACCATCAGTAGTAATTTAATTTTTTTTAAAAAAATTATGAAACAAAAGTAGAAAATAATTAAAATAATAAAAGAATCAAATATTTATTACAAATTTAAACACCTATAAGTTCAAATACAATTAATCTAAAATAAAGGTGTTGGAGGAGGAGGAGGAGGAGGAGGAGGAGGAGGCGAGTTTTCTCTGGGACCGTGGGGCTAATAAGGGGGAGCACATATACCATCCATGTATGTTTTCATCTCCATTACCAATCGATGGAGTTCGGCTGTCTCAGCACTAAGTCGTGCATAATCAGCAGTAAGATGGGTCGTTTGAGCTTGTACTCGTTGGTCTAAAATCGCCTCGAACTCAAGAGTTTGAGAGACCATACACCCGATTTCTAACTGTTTCACTAGATGATCCTGCCTCCAACCTCAAATCTGGATCGAAATCTAGATGGGTTGAAGGATCGTCCCCGTATCTCTTCTTCAACCAGGTGTTATACGTATCCTGGAAAAAGAGTTAGCAAATTAAAAAAAAAATTAATAACTTAAGAAAAAAATGGTTGAAAACCAACATCCACAAAGTGCTAAGCTTAGCTTTCGACGAGTTGTTGCACCTCTTTTTGACGGTCATCACTCTGCACGTGTGTTTCCACAAAAAGCTCTATTGAGCTTGGCTCGCATCCAAGAACCATAGCCAATAAGAGAAAAGTGTTGTTAGTTAAATATATTTATAAAAAATAACAAATAAAAAAATGGATATAATAAAAGAAGAATCTTACCATCAGCTTCGAATGCGAAAAAAGAGAATGGAATCACCGATGTGCGTGGTAACGAAATCGTGAACATGTTTGTTTCAGTTCTGCACATTGGACTATGATCGCCCTACAAAATGCTCGAACATCACGTGCTCAATATATTCCGCCCATACAGCCTCTGAGACATATGACAATCTGGCATCCTTCCAAACCGTCACGTCCTTCCAGTTTGGAAGCTCTCTTTCTTTCGCATATTTTTTCGGCTTTCTTTTGCACCTCGTACCAAAAATCACACAACTTATATAGTACAAATGAATTATCTGTTAGTAAATGAAAAATAAAATTGAATAAAAGGATTAAAAAAATTTATCTTGATTTCAATTTTACCTAATTGCAACGTGATTCTCCTAAACCCTGATGGCAATGACGTTGTTAGCTCTATCCCATTCAAATTTTTCCATGCAGTTAAAATTTGTAAAAGAAAATTTTCATTAATCTTAATAAACTAACAAAATTAACATAATAATAATAAAAATATTAAAGTTAATATTAACCTTAAACCTTCCAAACCATGCATGAATCATAGGTTTCCATTCATGATGTTTGGAAACCTGACTCTATTGAAACAATGGAATTTTCATCGATGATTTCATCATTGATGTTATGGTTATAACAGTCTCTCTGTTTGTAAACTTGAAATTACATTTGGTAATTGAAATTATTTTTTTAAAAAAATTATTAACATGTCGTTGTGAAAGGAAAACAAACTTAGATTAAAATGTCATTTTTCCACTGAGCCTGGTACTTCTGGATAAATGGATCCCGTTGTGAAGGGACCACCCTAACTTGTCGATAATTCTGTATGTAAAAGTGACACGTCATTGTACTTTTTGATTTTTTTTCAATTGTTTTATTTTTCACTATAATTCCTTCGATATATACCGAGAGAATATTTCCATCAGTGTTTATCGATTGATACAAGGGAATAGCCTGTCGGTAAAGTTCATTGCAATCTACCGACAAAATTTTTTTGTTAGTGTTTTTATTTGTATTTGTTAATTTTTTGGTAGGGCTAAAAAAATATTTTAAATTCTAAACAGTAACTTCTAGGTGGAAATCAACCCTGGACTTAGCGGTAGGCCTTCAAAACCCTGCCAAGGACACATAAAAGAATTTTGTTCCTCGTTCAAAAGTGGATTTGTGGTTGGTTATGCATTATCTGCTGTTTCAATCGTAATTGTTTTTGTATCGTATTGTTTGCTTCGATCCATCTAAAATAAGGGTAACGCAATGCCAATGAAGATAGCTGATAAATCAAGAGATTTATAGGAATGTCATGTCGGTGATATGATAGTCTAGGTGCTTACTCTTGTAATTTGGACAAGGATGAGCAGATTTTTTAGAGGAAAGTTCTCGAGACATTTTCATGAGGCTTCTAGATCTAGGGAGAAAGGCAGTGATGATAGAAAAATCTGGATTGTAGCTTTTAACATTACCAGCTGTGGAGCTCAGATATGGAGGCAGCAAAGTGGTCAACTCTCTCATTCTGTGCATGTAAACTGTACGTTGAGATCATTTTGCACTTTGTTATGGCTCATTGACAAATGACAATCTTACGAATAATTCTAATTAGCAAATTTTGTGTAAAATAGCGTTGTTCATCTTTCACTAATTCCCATCGGTGATTTCATCAACAGAATTCGGAGTTGGAGAAGAAGGTTACAAGAACAAGTTTCGCGGCACTCAATATTGCCACTCGCAGTTTTGACCAAGACAATGTCATCGGAGTCGGAAAGATGGGGACAATGTACAGGGCAGCGCACCCTTATGATTGTTTCACTGCAGTTAAGAGATTACATGACTCTCAACCTTTAGGGAAACAGTTCAGGTCTGAGCTAACAATTCTAGCCAAGTTCAGACACATGAACATAATTCCACTACTGGGATTCTGCATAGAATCCGGGGAAAGGCTTTTGGTGTACAAATATATGCCAAATGGGAACCTTCATGATTGGTTACATCCTGTGAAATGCAAGGCTGAAAAACTGGATTGGCATGTCAGGGTTAAAATCGCCATCGGAGTAGCCCGAGGCTTGGCATGGCTTCATGATTTTAACAATTTCTTAATAATTCATCTTGACATATGCTCAAGGAGCATCTTGCTGGATAAATATTTTGAACCGAAGATATCAAATTTTGGAGGGGCAATGCACAGGAGCTCAAATGACAAGGGCTTAATTGCAAGTAGTAAGATAGGTGAACTGGAATTGATCAAGCAGGATGTCTATCAATTTGGTATTCTTCTTCTTGAGCTAATTGCAGTTCATAATCCTGACCATAACAGTAAATCATCTCACACTCTAGAGGAGAATTTGTTTGAACGAATCGCTCATCTATCGAGCAGTTCTTCTGGCCTCTATCATGCTGTTGATAAATCTCTTCTTGGTCAAGGATTTGATGGTGAAATACTTCATTTTCTGAAGATCGCATCTAGCTGTATTCATCCCATTCTAGATCGAAGGCCAACGATGCTTCAAGCATTCCAAATGTTAATGGTTCTCAGGGAGGGAGAGAGAGAGATTCATCGAAAATCCTAAGCTATTGGCTCAACTGACTAGTCGCTGCTAATTAAGGTGATGATAGCATTGAGCTGGAGTCAGCAGAAACAAATTGAAACAGCAGATGTGTGTATGCTATATAATATCGTTGTTTCTGGTTTTGTAAGTGAAACAATACAGATATGGCCTCATTGCTGAAGCACTCTTTGGGAGTGTTATTGGAAGGCACTTTTCCAAATTCGTAATTTTTTTCTTTTAATAAAAATTTCAAATTAATATTTTTATTTTATTTTAATATATTAATATTAAAAATAATATATAAAA
>Ga0325402_1001658_pt1 | contig 18588 bp, 6 predicted proteins | sample PopdelMetagenome_22_FD_207212 | JGI IMG/M metagenome (GOLD analysis project Ga0325402, IMG submission 207212) | Populus deltoides microbial communities from Bellville, Georgia, United States - Xylem-PdKOR-R3 | ecosystem: Host-associated > Plants > Phyllosphere > Stem > Wood/Secondary xylem...
ATAGAAAACTTGAAAGATAAATATAAATTGTAAAAAAAATAAAATAAAGGTAGAAAACTTGAAAGATAAATTGTTTAGAAAAATGTGTACTGGGGATATGTCATTTTTTCTACTAAATGAATGACCTAAATATTGTTAGTGTTGAAATTTCAGTTGGACTAAAAATCCTAACTCTACACAAACGACATTTTGATTAGAAAAGAATCGATAATTATAATCCTAAAATAGCTTGGACTAAATCTTCTACTTGACAATTGTACACACGATATAATCTCTCATTTTCTTTAACTATTGATGAGTTAGTATTATTTGACTAAATATTTTTGTTCTTTAAAAGAGCCCAAACGTGTAATTGGATAATAACCCAATCAAACACGGGTTTGGTCAAGTATCGGATCTAATACGTTTGGGTTCAGATGTAAGCTAAGCCCAAAGAACCATAAGTTTGGTAAAATGCTAAACCCAATATATTTGGATTTGATCGTGAGTTGAACCAAAAAAATAATGGGTCTTAAAAACAATTCAGTTCCAATATATATTAGGCTCAGCCATGAGCTAAGTCCAAAGAAACACGTGTTTGGAAAAATACAAGACCCAATTTACTTGGGCTCAACCGTGAGATGAGCCCAAGGAATCATAAGTTTGGAAAAACACCAAACCTAATGTACTTGGGTTCATCCACGAGCTGAACTTAGGGAACCGTGGATCTAGCAAGTTGCTAGATCCAATACACATGGGCTAAGTCGTGAGCTGAGCCTAATAAACCATAGGCCTGACAAGTTGACAGACCCAATATACTAGGGGCTTGGTTGTCAGCTAAACCCAAGGAACTGTGAATCTAGCAGCTTGTCAAACCTAAGGAATCGTGGGTCTAACAAGTTGCTAGACCCAATATAAATATCCCCTAAACTTTCTAGGTAAAGGGTTCATTTTTTTCTCACTTTATGTATTTTAGTCCTTAGAGCATTAATCATATAAATAAGAACAAACATTTTTGTACTTGGAATTTAAGCTTCTTTCTTTTATTTATTATAATTTCCACTTAAAGTTACTGACTTTATCATCAGAGGGTCTTTAAGTCTCACCGATAGAGATTGTTTTGCAAGTACTATGACTTACACCATAAATTTCATACTTTATGGGTTAAGGAGAAGGAAATATTGACATGAACATTTAATAACTACTATCTAAACACCAAATAACTTCATTCCTGAGTATATTGGATTTTAAGACATCATTAATTAACATCATCTGTAGGAAACGCTTTTAAAAAGCCATTAATTATCCTATTATTTATATTGAGATTCCTATTTATTATCAATAATAGATAATTAAGACATTCCTGGGATAGTACGTGTAACTGATCTCCCTACCACAATAGATACCCCTGCACAATAGATAATCAACAGCTTCTTTCTTTTATTTATTATCATTCCCACTTAAAGTTACTGACTTTATCATCAGAAGGTCTTTAAGTCTCACCGATAGAGATTGTTTTGCAAGTACTATGACTTGCACCATAAATTTCATACTTCATGGGCTAAGGAGAAGAAAATATTGACATGAACATTTAATAACTACTATCTAAACACCAAATAACTTCATTCCTGAGTATATTGGATTTTAAGACATCATTAATTAACATCATCTGTAGGAAACGCTTTTAAAAAGCCATTAATTATCCTACTATTTATATTGAGATTCCTATTTATTATCAATAATAGATAATCAAGACATTCCTGGGATAGTACGTGTAACTGATCTCCCTACCACAACAGATACCCCTGCACAACTAACCCTTCAACAACTTATTGATCAGGTGTTATTCCTCACCCAAATAATGTTGGTGAATCAGCAAAAAAAAAAAGCATACCTCAACAAGTCTAGAAACCACCTAAACAAACCGCTACATCCTCCTTACCACCTTCATATCATCAGGTCACACCCAATGCTTATAGATGGTTACACTACCTAAAGGAATGTGAGAAGAATGAATCTATAAAAGGTTTTCAACTTTAGAGGTCATCCAACCATTCCAAAACGTATACATGCCCTTATGGCACTCGAGTGCGCAACAGATATTCTAGGCGTCTATCTGCTATCGCGGGAAGGAGGCTAGCCATAAATCTTGATTTTCCATGCTAAAAAACTTGAGTTCTTTAAAACGTTATTAATAAATGAGTGGAAAGTAACCTAAAAAGGAACACATGCAAGAGGAGGCTTAAATCCCCATCAAATTAAGGATTCTCTCATGTTGAGATGAGTGATGAACACTTGTATATCAAAGGATCACATCTTTACCAAGATGACCTTGAATAACTATGATGGTCTCACAGACCCAAGAGAATATATACAGAATGTACAGGGTAGCTTGGAGCTGGATATCCAGGGTAGCCATGCCATGTGCAAGATCATCCCTATAACCTTCAGGGGGTTGATACGTGTGTGGTACAACAACTTGGAGTCAGACTCCATTACAAGCTCCAGTGATCTTTATGCCAATCTAGTGACATGATTCAATATAAAAAATCTTAGAAAGGAAGAGTTCCACTGAACTCTTTGGGGTCACTCAGGCAAATGACAAGTCCACATAAGCATACCTAAAAAGGTTCAATGAGAAAATGCTCAAGGTTAAATAACTAATTAAGCCTGTGGCTTTTGAAGCTCTAAATTAGTGGAGTGAAGGGAAAAGCTATATGGAAAGAATTGTATGCTCTACCAAATAAAAGCTTCTTGAAAGTGAAGCAGGCCACATTCGGGGTCAAGAAAGTGAAGGAGTGGCCATAACATGGGAGAATCAAGTGACTTTGAGAAAATGTGCCTACGCTTGTTTGAAGGGAAAAAGTCCTGGTATCGGATCACCAAGGGTCCTTAAAAGAAAAGGTAAAGGTTAGAACATAAGCTGTTGAAGAATTGAGGGATGTCCCCCTTAAAGAAGATGAACATGTCGCCATGAAAGTGGGCTCCACCCTGACACCAGTATAATAGCAATCATTGGTAGAGCTCCTTCATATCCAAAGGTTTAATTTCACAATATACAACTTTGACATGTCAGGAATCAGTCCTGAAACTGCAACTCACCATTTGAAGGTGGATTCAACTGTTCATTAAGCTTGCTAGAAGAAGAGGAATTTTAGGGGTGAATAACAAAAAACAATAAATAAGAAGTAGATAAGCTCATGAATACTGGCTATATTAGGGAAATGATACACTCTACCTGGTTAACGAATGTAGTGATGATCAAGAAAAGCAACAACAAGTGGCAGATGTGTGTTGACTTCACAAATTTGAACAAAGTTTGCCTAAAATATAGTTATCTTCTTTTTAAGATTGACCGTTTGGTTTATAACACTGCATGTTTTGAATATTTGAGCTTCTTGGATACTAATTTTGGGTATCATCAAATTCCCATGCACCATGATGATGAGGAAAAAACAACCTTTATAATTAAAGAGGGAACTTATTGTTATAGATCAATGTCATTCAGACTGAAGAATAATAGAGCTACTTATTAATGAATAGTTAATAAGATATTCAAGAATCAACTTGGGAGACATATGGAAGGATATGTTGATGATATATTAGTAAAGAGCATGACCTTTTAGCAACACCTCCTATACTTAGAAGAATTTTTCTTCATATTAAGCTATCACCAGATGAAACTTAATCCTCCCAAGTATGTCTTTGCCATTAAAGGAGAAAAAGACATTGGTTTTATAGTGAGCTTTAAGGGAATTGAGCTAAATAATAAAAAAAAAAATTTCAATCCATATAAAATATGACTCCTCCTTAGACTGTGAAGGAAGTTCAACGTCTTATAAGGAGATTGATTACCCTCAATTGATTCATAGCTTGATCGGGAGAATGCACCTTGCCATTTTTCAAGACCTTGAGGAACATAACCAACTTTGAGTGGATTGCAGATTGTCAGAAGGCTTTTGATGAGCTCAAGATTCATCTTTCATCTTCTAAGATATTGTCTCAAACAAGGGAGAATGAAAACCTTTTCATTTTCTTGGAGATGACAGACTCAATAATAAGTTATGTTGTAACCCATTTTTGGGTCTCCGCATAAACAAAATACAAAAAAATCAAAAATATTTTCAAAAAATAATAGCAGTGAAAAGAGGATGCTAGAACACTTAGAAAATGGTCAAAAATTGATTGAGGAGGTTCAAAAATACAAAGATTAAAATTTGACAGTATTTTGTTGACTAATGAGAGCCCTGTTGACAAAGAAAATTTAATTTGAGGAAGAAAAGTCCAAAATCAGATGTTTATGGACTCAATTAAATTTTATTAAAGGTTTTGATTGCAAGAAAAATTGATTTTAGAGTTAATTTGGGCTTTAATTGGAAGAAATTAAAGTTTTGGGGTTAAAATATAATTTTTGAGAGTTAATTTGGTCAAATCAGGGGTTTAATTGCATAAATATTGAAGTTTGATGGCTAATTAGGGACTTAATTGAAGAAATCCAAAACTAAGGACCAAACTGGAAAAGGGGCATAAATAGAGGGGCTGTAATTAAAACCGGATCAGGGGCCAAATTGAAGAAATTATAAGTTTATTGCTCAATTGAGGGTCAAATTGTATAAATTCAAGACCAAGGACCAAAGTGAAAAAGGGGGCCAACTTCAAGGCCGCTGTTTGATTTTTGGCAGGGATGCGATTGCATTGATTTTTAAATCAAAATTGCAATTTAGGACTTGATTGAACAAATTACAAATTGAGGACTAATGTGAACTCTGACACGTTTTTGCCGCCCTTTTCTTTTAAATGAAACTACGCGTTTTGTCCAAAACGGCGTCGTTTCATGCACTGTTCATGAAAAAAAAGAGAGAAGGGACCGAAATGGTGCTGTTTTGACGGCATCATAGGTCTTCTTCTTCCCCTGGACGTGCGAAGCAGGGGAAGAAGAAGATTTTTCTTCCTCTGTTACCGCCATCTTTCCCTTCAAAAAGATGCCGACTCCTTTTCAAAAAGACGTCGACCAACCCTACTTGCCAAAAAGAAACTTTCCACGTGTTGGAGGGGCGGCAGCACAGTGGCTGCCCCAGCCATGTCTCTCCCCTGTTTTTGTAGGCAAAAATAGGGGAGGAGAAGAAAAAAGGACATGTTAGAGAGGGAGGAGGGTAGAGAGGAAAAGAGAGAGAGAGAGAAGAGAAGAGAAGAGAGCAAGAGCAGAGAAAGGAGAGAGAAGAATGAAAAGAAAGAAAGAAAGAAGAAGAAGCAGATAAAATAAAGAAAAAACAGAGGAGAGAGGAAGAAGAAGGAGCAGCACTGCCGGCCGTCGCGAACCACCAGCGCCCCTGCCTGTCGACTCCAACAGCTCTGCCAACTACAGCAACCACCGCAGGTTAGCCTATCTTCCCTTTTGTTTCTCCGGCTTTGTCCCTGCCTGCCCTTCATTGTTCATGTAGCATGTGAACAGTGGAGGACACTGTTCACACGGGCTGGGCTGAGCCCAACCCACGTAGTTGGGCCAGGTTCGGCCCAACCCCTGCATTTGGGCCTGGTTCGGTCCATTTTCAAAATTTAAAAAAAATATATATTGTTTAATATTTGTGATTTCTCCACTTTTTTTATTATGTTTTGTTTAATCTCGATTTGTCTTTTGTCATTTCAACAATACGAATCCGGTATTAAAGTACCCGATTTTCGTCAAAACTTCCAAAAATACAAAAAAATTTAGAAAAAAAAAATGTTTTTGTGCATACAGCCAAGTGTTTCAAAGATAAAAAAATCATATTGTGTTTTTCATACACCAAAACACAAAATTTTAGTATGCATTTCAGCTTTAATAACCAACTTATTAAAGTCAAGAGAACATTGATCAAAATTTCAAAAATAATTTTTTTTTTATTTTGTTTGTTTTTTAGTATCCGGAGTACAACATTACACGTAATACGTATTCTAGATATTAAATTCTGTTTTTTTCAGACGTAAAACGGTACTTAGGTTTTACTCCATTAAGATAAAAACCTCCTTATTGAGGAGGGTTTTTCTTGAACCATAGACAGACCGACAATGAAAAACCACAACAAGACTTTAGATTTTTTCAGACAACAAAACAATGCAGCTTACCTTAGATAGGACGTAGTTGAGGTGCTAATACCTTCTGTTTACGCAACCAGTCTCCATACCCGATCTTTGAGACTAGTTAGGGTTCTTAATGACCAGAGAAAACTAGGTGGCGACTCCCATTCTATTTTACTGAAAAGAGACAAGAATTCCTTATCTCTCCATATTCGCCAGATAGACCATTTAAATTTTTCCTTTGAGTGGTGGACGATCACCACGACGCCGCACACATGCGACAAGTAATGTTATGGTAAGGAAGGATGAAGGCATATAACATCCAATTTATTATTCTAGCTGAACTTTTCATGATGGTCAAATGAGATATCTAAATTTTATTATTTTTTTATATAATTAGTCCTCTTATCTAGACTCTCTGATACCAGTACTTAGGGTTTCTAGTGACCAATATATTAGATAGCTACTCCATCTCTTTTCTACTGATAAAGTTAAAAAATTATGTACTCTTTTTTTCTATATCACTATAAAATCTTGATCTAGAAGGATAATTACCGTCGACGACGTGCAACAAAGAAGATTGATGTTTCCTATTCCAAATATATCTCAATTATATATAACTTCAAGTCCACAGTGATATAATTTTTTTTCCCTGTATTTCACAACGGTTATTTTCTTTATATATAATAATACATTCATGAATCGACAAAAAGTACACTTGCTAAGTCTTTCTCTAATTACAATTTGTCCACCACCAACCACACCAAGAAAGGAAACCACCATCAATCGTTATTTTAATTATTATACAAACCATTAAGGTATTTATTTATTTATTTATTTATCCTTTACTAGCTGTTATTATCCATGAAAGTCATCTTTTCTTTTGGTTTTTGAAAATCTTTTACCGTGTTATTAAACAAATTAAGTAACTCATCGACCTGTAATTTATCTTCATCAAACTAGATCGTAATTTAGGTTAGGTTAGGTTAGGTTTAGGAACCCAATTCTTTTATCAACAGAGTACGAGGCAATGAAAATAGATGGCTAGGAAGTAACAGAGAAGTACAATTATTGGAGTTAGTGGTACACGTGGTATTTAAACGAAAGGATCATGACTCATGAAATTGATGACGACGACAAGGGCGGCGTTTACTGGTCCCTTTCCCAAGAGTTTTGCTTGACCGGTAATACCGGTGAGGAAGGACAGAGTACGTGTCATTGTCATTAGTTTCCACAGATTGCAAGCAAGCCCTTCTCGCTCGTGACTCTCCAGTTTCCTTCTTCTTCTTTTTAAACAGTACAAAACTAACATTTACATACTGGAATTGCCAAGAGGTACGTGCCCAAAACACGAAAAATACTCCTAATCTTTCACATATATATATATGTTAACATCACTGACTTCTTTTGCTTTCCGCCCATCCCGTTCATTCCAATCTCTCTCTAGATCACTTATTTCTTCTGATCTGTATAAACACAAACTACATTGAGTGCACAGCACCGGCCTCTTGGCACCAAGGCTCAGATGCTTACAACTTTGTGACGTAAAGAGAGAGTGATGATTTTGATAACAGTTTGGCAAAGTAATCTTCTTTTTGATCACTACCATACATATTGACATTTATTTTGTTGTTGTCTTCACTAGTATTCTATGATGAATCCTCCCATTGGAGATCTCTGTGGAACTCCCTTTCTTCTCTTGGCAGTCCTATAATTCATCGCAGTTGGCGGTGGGGTTGAGGGTGTAAAGCTTTGTGCTTTGCTTTTAGCACTTCCGTTGCTGATGCCACTCATTGATTTTTCAGTGTCTGGACCATCCATCTCCTTGTACCTTTTCTTCTTCCTGAAATTCTTTGATGTCCCAACAATCTGGAATTTTTATAATTTACCGAACTATGCAATTAAAATCAGCAGCACAACAATGAACATTAGAAGAAGGATACCAGAAGGACCTTTTTAAAAAGAAAAGCTAGACTGTTCAAGGCTTATTTGAGTTACTCATCAACAAAATAAACCAATACTCCATGTATAAATAAACAGTGGTAGCTTAAATGCTTTGCCATTTTCTTTTGAAGGTGCGTATTAACGAGGAGTACAGGGCCAGTCTCCTTAAAAAAAAAGAAAAAAGGAAAAGTTTCTATCTTTTTCCAAAACTAAATTGGTTGAAAGAAATAATATCTAAGAAATTGTTTCTCTCAATAATAAATGCATGCTCTAATTTTCAGTTGAAAACAAATAATTAAAAACACGGGTGGGGGTGGGATGTATATATATATAAGCATTACCTTGCAAGCAAGAGAGCAGAAGCTGAATGAATCAAGGAGGCTGCGCTCACAGACATGGCAAGTGTTGGTAACACCTTTACCAGGCCTAGGCTGAGGCCTCTCATTCAAGAACACAATTTTTGCACTGTTGATGATGTAGGTCTGGACCTCTGTTATGTCCAAGTATTTCTGAATTTCAGACACCCTAATCACATCATGGTAAGATGACCTCCTTATCTACAACAATAGAGTGATTAATTTGATTAAACTATAACGGAGAAATCATGCGCCAGTTGCCTTTTTCGAAAAAAAAAAAAAAACAAAAAAAGGCCATGGATTTGAGATGGAACCACCAAAGATCAGGCTCATGTCAATATTGGTCATGAAAACAACACAAAATCCATGTGGTTTTGGGATATGATGAGATGAGAAACATGGTGGTTCTAGCGAAAAGTTTCTTGGGATAAAAGACCAATGCCTCATGATTAGATTTTACTAGACAGTGAATAAAATCCTTTACTCTTGCACATAGATACCTGGATAGCTCTATGGTCTTTGTGGTGTGAGAGACAAACAGAACAAAGGGCACCGTTCATGCAATCCAAGCAATACATATTGCATTCACTCTTGTGAGCATCAGCATGAAGCTTGCATTGAACAAAAAAGCTTGATTGGAGAAGTGTATGCAGCCATGGTGGCCACTTGATATCTTCTTTATGATCACCAACATAATCTGGACTACCACCTCCCTGCAAAAATACTCAACACAAAATTAACACCCAAACAATATATATATCATTGCAATCAAGAAATAAAACACAAAACATATTAAGAGCAACCAAGAAAGATTACGAATGTGAGCTAAATAATTACAACTACCATGATTCTTCTGATGTTGGGTTTGATTTCTCTCACAGTGGTGCTTTCTTGGTCATTAATGATCATCCAAGGACAGTCTTGGAGAAGGAAAAGAGAGCTTTTTCTTACAGAAAAGATAGATGGGGAAAGGAGGTGGGGTATTTGCTTGAAGTGGTGGGTGGGTGGTGGAGGTGATTATCTTTGGCTTAAAAGTCTACCACCGAACCTGTATATCCGAACCTATGCCAAAAATTAGATGCGTTTGGTCCAAGGAAAAAACCATTAATTCTTCCCCTTTTCTTTTCTTGTTCCTTCTCTCTATTAATTATCTCCCCATATATATTGTTTTTCGTTAGACTTTGTAATTTGAAAATTCAGATTCTTGTATTTTTGCTTGGACGTTATAGTTTGTGGTAACACTTGACGGAGGTGTGTGTTCTCGTCTTTTGAAACGTACGTGGAAGGTGGTTGTGTCTTTACACATGGAGAAGTTGGTGATTCAGCAAAACTAGGAAGATGCTAAACAATTGTATGTGTTGGACATTCATGTTCTAAGTATTTCCATCTTAGAATACTCATGAATGTCTAAAAACATTCATGTCCAAGGAAATAACCTATGATAACAACCAAAAATTAATTGTTTAGTTTATTTTAGGTGGATGTCTAAAATAATAAGTTGAACGGGAAAGTCATCAACCTAAAATAACGTTTGAAATTAGTTTATATATTCAAGGTAGACTTATGAAAGTGTATTTTTATGGGAATGTCATTAACGTTAGAATAATAATAAAAAAATAATAATTTACAAAAAATAATAATTTATTTATCCTAAGTGAACTTATAAAAATAAATTTTTAACATAAAAGTCAGTAATCTAAAACAACTATCCAAACTAGTTTATCTCGTAAAAATGTATTCTTGACGTGAAAATTATCAATCTAGAATAATAATCAAAATTAATTAATTTATTCTAGATGCATGGACTTGTAAAAATTGACAGGGTAATTTGTATTTTTCATGGTGGTGAGGTGGGACTTTGGTATTTCCATCTTACGTGCAATAAGGAGACTTTTTGGATGATGTTAGGCACAAGATAAAAAGAAATTTGATGGATTCGTTCGCTTACTAGCTAGCGGTTATTTTTTAAATAAATTTTTATGTTGAAATATTTACTAATAATATTTTTTTAATTTTTAAAAATTATTTTTAATATCAGTATATCAAAACGATTTAAAACATATAAAATATATTAAATTTTTTTTAAAAAAATTAAATTTTTTAAAAATACAATTTACACGCATTTACAAACATATTCTTTTTATACATATATTTTTTTCAATTCAATCCTCGTATTACCTCTACGCTACAATGCTTTTTCTTTTTCTCATTATCATGTATGGGTACAAAGATGCTGCCTTTATGCTTCGTAGAGGAAAAATGCTAATGCTTTATAATTAACCAGGCTAGCTTGAGGTAGAGTAAGAACAACTACCATTCAGAGCTACTGCATGTACCTTGATGAATCGATATTTATTTTTCATGCATGGATATATTTGAAGGGGATGATCATGGTTCCTGAAGTCACTGAAAAACGTGCACGATTCACACTTTTTTTTTCTCTTCCAAACCAAGCTCTGAGGGAAAGCCTCATCTTCGAGTGTGATATATATATATATATATATATATATATATATAAAGATTAATTATTAACTCATGTATATAAATTTTTAAAGTTAACAGTAAAGTTTTAATTTAAATACACTATCCAAAATATTAAAAAATAAATTTAAAAGTATATAAAATTAAAGTGAAAGTAAAAATAAACTCACTATTGAAGTTACATCCTTCGATATTTTGTAGAATATATTATAATTCATCTATAATCGAATTTAAATCGATATTGTAACAACCCCTCAACCGGGATAAAATAATAATCTCATGTCGACTGAAAAAAAAAGTAATTAAATTTTTTTTCTCTCTCAATTCCTCATTTCTTCACTTGATTCTTTTTTATATTAGTATTTTATAAGTTAGACTTTGTAAGTTTACAATGTTATTCTCACACTTTTTTTATTTTTTTTCTTGGTTTTTTTTATATTTGTCCCTTACTTTTCTCTCTTTCTCTCTCGCCTTTTCTTTTCTATTCTGCTTTTGCCCAGTCGGCAACATATAAAAGGAAGGAAGAACCGGGATAAAATAACAATCTCATGTCAACTGAAAAAAAAAGTAATTAAATTTTTTTTCTCTCTCAATTCCTCATTTCTTCACTTGATTCTTTTTTATATTAGTATTTTATAAGTTAGACTTTGTAAGTTTACAATGTTATTCTCTCACTTTTTTTTATTTTTTTTCTTGGTTTTTTTTTATATTTTTCCCTTACTTTTCTCTCTTTCTCTCTCGCCTTTTCTTTACTATTCTGCTTCTGCCCAGTCGGCAACATATAAAAGGAAGGAAGAACCGATTTTTTTATTTTTTAATGGCAAATAACCATTTTACCCTTAATGAGTCGTTTTACTTTTATTTAACAGTCTTTTTTTGTTAACACTACCAAACTCTGTTCATCCTAAAATTTTAACAAGATTTTATTCAATATATTTTAACATCTCTTGTAAAATTTTAGCTCAATCTGATGGTTGGATTGAAAATTACACCCAATAACGTAAAACTGGTCAAATTGTGATTTTTTTTATCAAATTTCTGAATTTCTTTAAAAATTCTGAAATTTTAATCCAAACTAAAACATTATACTAAAAGGCTTTACGTACATTTTTAAAATTTTTTAATACTTCAATCAAGAATTATAATTAAATTTATTTTACATAAAACTAGTCAAAAAAAATATTAATAAAATCTTGATCTGAGTTATAGCCTTACATGCCTCCGCCCTTGCATGCAGCCTCTTGGGTTCAGGATTCACATCTTGAATTCAAGAGTCCTCCATGGACTCAAAATTTCTATTCCTATGTCCTTCTTCATGGTTCAACATTTGAAATGAAACCTCCCTGTTGAATGGACGGCACCTTATATTTCTCTTTCCAAGTAAATGAAGGAAATTGATGGAGAAGTTAGAAAGTCCTTATCCCATTTATGAACAATCAATCACATTAAGAGAGAATTATAGCTCTAATAAAGTAGAAAGTTTACAAAAAGGTCGAAGAAACTCACACAAAGAGAGGGCCAAGATTTTTCCTTGGGCTCCTCGTGATCTCCATTTCTTGAGGGTCTCTTTGCACACACTTCACATTTTATAAAGGCTTCCCTCCATCTTATCGACACTAACTTAGGAATCGGAGGATCATATAAATTCATCAGAGGATCTTGTTTTGCAGGTGATTAGGCGTCCAGTTTTGCCATGTTACTTGATAGTTTTTCCCCGCTCGTATTGATTTGACCATGTTATTCCTGCCTAGCTCAATGGTTCATGGTAGTAGTCCATTATAGCTCAGAAGCCCAAGAGACATCACGCATGAGAAGAAAACATGACCTTTTTAGTTGGCGTTGTCTTCTGTATCATTTTTAAAAGGTGTTACGTGATGATAAAAGACTTGAAATCTATAATAATAGGTTTTGAGTTCGAGTTAAAGTATATATCTCTTGTAAAAATCTGAGACAACTAGGATTTTACTCGCTCACCTAAACTTATAAAATATGCTTTATGAGAAGTGAGGTTTCCTCCAATTAAAAAAAAAATGTTGTCTTCTAGATCGATCAACAAGAAAAAGCCGCTCTCCATTTATCATGTTTCCATTTTATATATGCTATGCTCATCTATTTTCGTCATGATTCTTATATTATAAGACAAGCATGCGTATGTAACATGAACAAGAACACTTAAACACCTATTGAAGTTTTATCACTACTATTTATTGTCATCCTTAATTAACCATAATATGCCTGCATGTCACTTGATCCACTTGGGCGACCATTTTGACATACAAATGTATATTTCTTTTGGCTCGTATCCACGAAGCCCCATGTATTTTCTGAGAAGCACCAATTTGTTTCCTGTTAATATTTTATAACTACGGTTAAAAAAAATAAAATAAATCATATGCACTATCATAAACACCTCTCTCGTAGAAATACATGACAACCTCAAAGGGAGAGGACTATTACTCGATTAGCTCATTCTACCCGAGCTTATAGATTTCCCACCCCACCAACCTACCAGAAACATCTTGTACCACATGTAGGGGCTCTTATAAAATTATGAGCCCAATATGCGAAAAAATACTTAATATCCACCCATAAATATTAAGATACCGTTTGTTTTTTTATTTTAAAAGTATTTTTTTAAAATTTAAATTTTTTTATTTTTTTTAAATTAATATTTTTTTGGTGTTTGTAGATCATTTTGATGCACTAATATAAAAAATGATTTTTAAAAAAATGAAAAAAAGTATTATTTTGATATATTTTTGAGTGAAAAGTACTTTGAAAAACAACCGCAACCACACTCCCAAACATGCTATTAACTTTGAATTTCGACCATTCCAACTTGAATATTTTGAGTTAGAGAAGTTTGTTTGTTGCAAACCCAAGTTTGTTGGATTCTTAACTCAAAAGCCTATCAACCTACTAAGTATCTGTTTGTTTACGCGGCTGCAACAACTTTTAAAGCAAACCGCAGATGTTAAATGTTTGGTAATGAAGAACCACATTGTACTATTCATGTGGGACCCATTTAAATTTTATTAAAACCACAGGTTTGCGGAAAGCAACTCTCAGTTGCACGCTTTCCGCAAACCTGCGGACACAGTGGAGATTTTCACTCTCCACTGTTCCGGCCGGACCGGGTCTGGTCCAAAGTTAAATGCATTGAACCGGGTTCGATTTAGTTAAATAAAAATTTAATTTTAATTATGTTTTATTCAAAAAATTAGAAGGAGATCGCTTGATGACGTAGCATTTGCAGAATTTGATCGCAATCCCAATTTTGTTCCTAATTATATTTTACCTGATGTTGTTGCGCACTTAAGAAACCAAGAAAACTGTAGTCCTTGTCGGATGGATTTCATACGTAATATAATTGTAGATAGTTTAATGGAACAATAAAAAATATTTGATATAAGTATTATTTATTTCATGATGTAATAGCAGAAGTTAAATCTACAATATTTAAATTTAAAACCATCAATATATATAACCTCAATTTGAAAAACATTCTTTTAACCAAACACATTAAACTACTTTTTGTTCAATCTCAATTTCAACCATAGTTTTAACCAAATATATATAAATATCAAACCAACCTCAACTAAAAGTACTTTTTGTAAAAACAACTTTTTTCAAACCACAATCACAACCATAAAAGTTACCACAATACCATATGAAAAAAATATGATTTTTATAAGATAATCCATAAGTTCTGCCAGCATACAGGTTTAGTGAAGAGACAAGTCCAACTTACTTCCCAAGCATCCAAAGCAACATGAAATTTTTTTCTTCATATGAAAAGGGTCTTCACACGGACAAATTAACTTCACTAAGTCTAAATTCAAAACTTAAAAATTTCATGCAAGACTATTTTTTTATTTTTATAGGAAAGTAATTATTGTGCTCCTTAAATATAGATTGTCTACTCTGGAAATGACTCATTTTTTTTCTTTCCTGATAAAAACAAACTAGTAAGAAGGTGGATATTAGGTTTTTTTTATCTGATAAAAAAGAAAAGAGAGAGAGGTGAAGATGGGGGCGACTTGAAAGAAGAAAAAAAACTCTCTTATTTTTTTTCAACTCCTGAAATTATGTTTTCATCTTTTCTTTTCCTTAGTTTTTCGATAGTCATGTAAGACTAAGTTATTTTTCTCAATTAGTTGAAAGGATACAGAAGCTTTCAGATTTCAAAAATTGTGAGATTTATTTTATCTTTTCCTTTTAGTTTGTATAATAAGTATGAATATTTTTCTATGTTTATTTTCTATGATTGTTTAGTTTGATTATCGGAGCGGACTCTAAGTTATTATTCTAATAAATCTATTGTTAAGTTTGCTATCAAAACCGGAGTTGTGATATTTAACTTTTGAAGCAATTAAGTTTAATAATTATGGCGGATCTATGTTGTAATCTTAGAAAAAATATTCAATTAAATCAAACATAGACTGCAGACAGTTATGCTGTCTAGATTTATCAACCTATCTAGTTCTTAAAGCTACCATTAAATTAAATTACTAACATAAATTCTGTAGTTGTTTAATTGTTACAGTTAATTAATTGCAGATCGGTTTACTAACTAATATTAAGAAAAAATAAATATTTAGAATATAAATTGACGTATCATTTCAATAATCAGTTTTGATTTTCATCAGTAAATATTATTTTATTGAAAAAAAATCAAGTTCTTACACTCACCTCACCTCGTGAAATAAATTATGTTTGATAATGAAATTTATATATTCAAATATGTGAAGAAAAGTCAAAGATAAGTCGTCATCTTGATGTTAGTAACTATTATTACGCATTTAATAATGTATATATCAGTTTTATTATATAGTAAAATAGTAGCAAAAGGAGAACACACAGGATAATAACCATGTGCTAATTGATGATACGATACAATTTGTTGTGGAATCAAAGCTCTTTCTCAAGTCCTTCCTTGGACATTATGTCTGAAGAAGAAACAAGTAGGGTTGTTTCAGCTGGAGGTGCCAGCAGTACTGTGTTGATGCGTAACTTTTTAGTATAGGATGCTTGGAAATGTATAAGTTATTTTTTAAAATGTTTTTATTCGGAAATATATTAAAATAATATTTTTATTATTTTTAATATGATTAGAATAATTCAAAAATATAAATAAAATAATTTTAAATAAAAAAAATTCAAAATTTACTTAACTCCTATATAGAACGCAATACTAAACATTAGTGTATTCCCTTCGCATCAAGGTTGTGCGAGGTTAATATTTTTCTCACTCTTTTTTTTTTTTTTTAATTTTACATTTAGTTGGTTCCTGTTTTGCTGACAAGCATAGCTTTTTTATGCATTTAAATTTATTTGATATCTTCCTTTTCTTCAAAATTAATCCAAGTGAAAGTTGTTAATGAGAGAATTAGATGACGGGTTGTTTAAAAACAATTGATCTTACCAGTTTGGCATTGACTAATTCTACTAAATGTTGTATTTAAATTTAACCATTTAATAGGTGGTTCAATGATAAAAGTTTGAAATTAAGAGGTTTGCTCTTTCTATAGTCTCAGGTTCAAGACCTGTGATTGTTAATATAATTACTACTAGAGGCTTACATGATTATTAACTTCAGGGCCCGTGAGATTAATCGAGATACGCGTAAGCTGACCCGGACACTTACGTTAATTAAAAAAAATTATTACATCTTCTAATAAATGCTCATAATTAATTATGTTTTATTGCTTTCTTTCTAGCTTTCTTTTTTTTTTTTAATTTCTTTTTTTACAAGGGACATTACAAACTCATTTGTAATTTTTTTTTTGTTATGCTATATTAGAATTTATTGACTCAATGTGCCTCAACATTTTCTCTTCTCTCATTTTTTTTCCCTCCTCATCTTTGTCTATTTTCTTTCCTAACCAAACTTTAAATGAATTAATGTCATTGCCCTACACTTGACTAGTCAGGTATTACTGACAGACTTATCGATAAAAATAAAAATTATAAACGATCAATATTCCAACAGACGTATTTTATCGGTAAGACTGTCGATAAATATTTTACCGATAAATTATGTGTCTAAAACTGTTTAATCATGTAGTGACTGTTTATTTTATTGGTGGCAATAAATTATCAGAATTTAATTTCGCATTGAGTGAACAGTGCTTAAATTAAGAATTTCATATCATGAATGAAAAGAGTTTTCATTCTATTAACATGAATTCTTCTCTCCTAGGGTTTATAAATCCACATGTGATCATGGTTCAGCTACCCAGAACTGCTGCAAGATATATATATGATTGTACACTTACATTGGGTTACCAATAATTACAAAATCAACTGTTTTTTTCCCTTTTCTTATCATATGATTTTGCGTTCATTTATGTTACGCAGATCATGCTAGCTTTTTACCTTAGGAGATGCATGCTCAAAGAAATCCACAGGTGTAGTGCGCTTTGGTTGGCTTTATAGCTTTAAAAATACTAACATGTCGCCTGCAACGCAGCGCATGCCAATTACTAGTCTTTTACTATTTCTTTTACTGTAGAGGTAGACTCCACTACACTATGCTGCTACAGTAGAATTGAGATAGTCTCTTTATTTTATTCTGTCCTAAAAAATTGTTCGGTTATAATCCCTAATCTTTTGTTTAATTTTTTAATTTTATCAACCTACATTATGTTAAAATGGTTTTAAGCCTTATAATTATAATTTGTTTCATATCCTATATGCTATGATGTATTTGCAATATTGTCAAAATATATACTAATTAACATTGAGTTAATGCTCCTTGTTGAAAATTAGAGTTCAATTTTATCAATAAAAATTAAAAGAACAAGATATCAATTTAAAAATTTGAAATAAGGTTAAATTCAAAACTAAAAAAAAAAAAATCTTTTTTCCTTTTTCATTATTTATGGAGCATGAACAACTACAGTTTGTTATCTAAAGTCTTTATTTTATTTTTATAATACAAGTTTTATGTTTTAGTCTTAAACTTTATTTATTTTATGTTTCAGTTTTTAAAATTTAAGAGGAGTAAGAGTCAAAAAAAAAAAAAAGGGTGAGAAAATATTCACCTGACCATATATAACCATAAATAGATTTTTTTTAATAATGTTAGATTTTTTATTTTAGAGTGCTTATAGGTTTTTTTGGGTTTAATAAGATGTGTTTCTTGAGGTTTCTTCGTATGTTTTTTTTAAGTGAAAATAAGTTATGAATTGGGTTTTTGAGTTTTCAAAACTTAGATCTTGAGTTTTTAGCCATAAAAAATGGTTGAAAAGGCATCCAAAACATGATGCGTCGTCTCCCTAGACAGACGACACTTTATCTACTATGTGTGTTTATAAATAATTGGGTGGACAATGCACATTAAAAAAAAAGTCATGTGGGTCTTGTCTTCAAGTCCTATACATGCTTCGACTTTTTGTTTGGACTAGGTATGCGTGCATAACTTTCTAGGCCTATATGTGCATGGATTTTTTTCTTAGGTCAGACACTCTTAACATTTTTCTTAGATACACCTTTATCTTTTTTAATTTTTGATAAAATATCTCTTTAAATTAACTTATTAAAATAATAATTACATGATTTTTAAATTATGCTATTTTAAAAAAAAAATATTAGGACTTTTTTATGATGACAATATCGATTGTTTTATTAGTAAATATGCATTAACGTAATATATAATTTTCTCATTAATATTGAATGAATAAAATATCCATTTGTTTTATAATTTTTATGAAGTCATTATTCTTAGTTTTGTTTTTATATATAAGTGCGTAAAATTAATGATTCACTA
>Ga0325402_1001663_pt1 | contig 18561 bp, 7 predicted proteins | sample PopdelMetagenome_22_FD_207212 | JGI IMG/M metagenome (GOLD analysis project Ga0325402, IMG submission 207212) | Populus deltoides microbial communities from Bellville, Georgia, United States - Xylem-PdKOR-R3 | ecosystem: Host-associated > Plants > Phyllosphere > Stem > Wood/Secondary xylem...
AGCTTGTACTTGATACTTGGTAGATCAAGGTAGTTAATAGCTTGTACTTGATTGCAAAAGGTCTCATTTGATGGATGTGGGCTTGTACTTGGTGCTTGGTAGATCAAGGTGGTTGATAGCTTGTACTTGATTGCAAAAAGTCTCATTTGATGGATGTGAGGACTCTCGGATGCTTAAGTAAGCATCTTTTTATAGAGAAAGTACAATAATATTATAGAGAGAGATGCTCTTAAATATGTATGCAATAGAAAATAAAGATTATGAACCTTTTATTTTGAAGGATTCATGGTGTATTTATAACTCATAAGTCTTGTTATTTTGTGGAGAGAAAGGGTTGTAGTGTAATTCCACCTTTATAATATTTTAAGTTGTATCGTGAGCTGTACTAGTAGGCCATGAAAGACTTTAATATACCTAATGGTATAGATGGAGTATAGACTTGTTTAATTAAGCATATTTGTTGAGAAATAATTCCTCTAAAATTTTATGTAAAAATCTATAAAATTAATGGTATTAGATTCAAGTATTATATTTGAATCCATCGGTGTAGCAAATCTAGCAATGCACGGGGTGTGATAATAAAAATCTTGGGGCTCGACACCCTCGAATAACACGTGAAAGACCCACTGTGTTGGCTTGGCAGTGCGTCAGACCAAGCCAGTGGGCTTGGCAGCACCTGCCAGACCCAAGAGCTGTGTCTGACAAACGCTACAACTAGATGGTGCTTGAGTCTGGCATGCGCTAGACCCAAGTGGTATGTGAGTATGGTAAGTGCCAGACTCAGTGACATTTAGGTTTGGCCAGCTTCAGACCCGATAACTTTTGGGTCTACCCAGTACCAAACCCAACACGCCTTCATGGGAGCATGTTTGGTGATGACGTATGTCAGCCCAACGCGCTCAAGAATGCAGGAAAATTATACTTGTATGTTTTTCTTGATCCGATATTTTTTGAAAAATATATATAAAAACATACTGATAAAATCTTGGTTCATCAATATCCCCCTATTGTTTGTGATATAATACACGAAGACTTTAATTAATTTCTCAGTTGAGGTAGACTAGTGAGTTTTGCTAATATAAAAAATGGGGTATAAGTCGGAAAAAATATAGAAAAATATACATATAGACTGAAAGAAATTCTTTCAGATAAAAAATATCAAAAATCTATACTTAATTTTTTTTAAGAGATTAAGGGTATTATGCCCATAATTTATAAAAATCTTTGTTCATCAAGCTCGTAAATTACAAAATATATTAAAAAAATATATGTTCAAAATAAAGCTCTTAAATAAATTGGGATAATGATTTTTTTTCTTTTATTTTTATTAGAGAAACCTACTTTTTCTTGTTTCAAGTGTCCTATATTAAGAGGTTGTCATGGGTAGAAAATTAAACTTTGCTATGTATTGAAGTAGATGAATGAATTACTGCATTTTTTTCTCTTTGTTTCATTCATGTGAAAGTATATTCAAAAAGGTATGATTTTACATATTCATATAAAAAAGGTATGGTTTTACATAAAAAAATATTATTTTAAAAAATATATTTCAACTCCCATTGATAATTTGAAAATAAATTACACACGTATACATACATACACTTATACAAATATATGTGTATTATAATTATTTAAATTATATTTTATGCATTTGAAAAGATGTAAAAATAAAATAAAAAATCAATTACACAAATTCATCTTATTAATACAAATCCAAAATATTAAATAAAATCATAAAATAAAATAAAAATCATAAACCTACTATATCTTTTATCATCATCATACCCACGCTTACAAACTATATAACAATTAATAACAACATCAACAAAATAATGATAAGAATATTATAACGAGATAAATAAAAAATAGAAAAGCACTACTTTTTTAATAAGAGAATGTTATTGATGTGGGAGGATGGAGGTTTTGATTGCGAGATATGAAGAATAAAAAGCAGGAGGAGAAATAGAATAGGAAGAAAATAATGGGATGAATTAGAGAATAATAGGAAAAATATTTTTAGTAATGAAAGAGAAATATTTGAGGAAACTTTAAGTTTTGGGAAAAAATCTGAATTACTATTCCATATAATCCTTACTTTCAAAAGAATTTTCTTTTTAGTTTAATTAAATCTTGGTAAAAAATTTGAATAATCACTGGAATATTCTTTCGATAATTATTTTTCATAAGGAAACAAATGCTAGGGAAATATTTGGAGGAACTTTTAATTTTGGATTAAATCTAATTTATAGATATTTCTTAATTATTTTTTAAGTGAAGTTATTTCTTTTTATTTTTTATTATATCTAATGAAAATTTGAAATTAAAAAAAATAATTTATGTAAGCAATTCCATCTAAAAACATAAGTTAAAATAAGAATACCTTTTCCATTGATGTTTTATTAGTAAGTGTCTTGTAATATTATAAACGCATGCTTTCTGTTCATTTTAAGCATTTCTATTGAGTTTTAACTTTTACACTGCTATTTATTTTTTAATCTGAACTAATGAAGTCTTGAAAAAACTTAACATAAAAATTGGATTTTTGTTGAATCGATAATCTCTTCTCGTTGGGAGATGAAAAAGAGATCAGTCGTGCTTTTTTTAGATAGAACGATAACACTAAAATAAGAGATGAGCTTGATACAGAGATCATAAAGGTTAGGCATGAAGCAAGGTTTAAGGTTGTTATACCACACCCTAATAGATCCACAAAAGGTTATAGAGAGAATTTTTTACATTGCATCACTTTTTTGTAAGGAATGAAAAGGACGGAATTAGATTTTGTTTAGTTTTTTCTATAGACAAAGTCATTGATGAAGTTTTGAAAGAGTTTCACAAAGAAATCAGATTTCCTACAAAACAAGTCTCTTATTGGTGTGACTAGGCTTGACCACATCTACAAGCTTTCCTACAAAACAAGTCTCTTGTTGGAACATGGAGCCCTTTGATGCTTAAGTCACAAAGAAATCAGGTTTTTTTTTCTCTTTTATTAAATTGATTTTTTTTTCAATTTCATCCTTTAATATTTGGTTAATTTGGAATTAGGCTTCATTATTTTTTTTTTCTATGAGATTATCACAGTCTCATTTAGGTCACAGTTTTGGTCAGTTAACCCAGGTTGACTTGGGTCTTTTTTTAATATTTTTTAATTGATTATTTTTTCAATTTTATCTTTTAACATTAGATTAATTGAGAATTGAGCTTCATAATTTATTTTGATTTTCTTTCTATGGCGTTATCCTAGTCACATGATCCAGGTTACAACTTTGACAGATTAACTCGAGTTGTTTGTTTTTTGGTCTTTTTTAATTGATTTTTCTTTTTAATTTCATCATTCAATATTAGTTTAATTGGGAATTGAGTTTCACATTTGCTGTTGATTAGTTTTCTATGAGTTTATCCCGATCTTATGATCTGGGTTGTAGATTTGGCAGGTTAACCCGGGTCGATCCAATATGTTTTCATCTCAATACTTATTTTTAAAAAATGTTGTCTTGAATTGTTTTAGTGGAACTATGTTTTTAACGGCTGTTAGGGTTGTTTTTGAACCCGTCAAGTTGACCGGGTCAACCTTCACACGGTTTAAATTTTTTTCTACTAGAAAATACATTAGTAACACCTAGACATTTTTTTATGCTAAAAAAAATCTATTTGACCCACAACATAATATTTTGCTTAATTTTTCCAATTTCATCTTTCAATTCATTTTTCTTATTTAATATTTTTCAATTTCATCTTTAATATTTTGAGGATTATTAATTGAGCAACGTAATTTGTTTAGGCTTGATATTTTATTATGTTGCCTCGATATTTGTTTGGTTCTTAATTTTATAGGTGTTTATTTGATATAAAAATTTATTGAAAATTTTTTTGTTTAGCCTAATTAAGTCCATGACCCAAGTCACATGTGTGATTAGTTAACTTTGGTTGATGAAAAATTGGATTTCATAATTTTTTTTGGTTGCATAAATGGTTCTTGGTTTATTTAACTAAATGTATACATGAACTTTTTGATTTTGATTGAGATTTTTTATGTTAAAAAACACATAGAAAATGTTGTCTTGTTGAGAAAAAAAATATCTAACCCATGACGAAACACAAGTGAAATAACTAGTCAACTATATACTACAATAGCTAGGCTTTTAATTGTTCATCCCCTATTCACCATCTTGTATTTTCCTATTCACTTCATTGTTCACAATCATTTGTTTTTCAATATATGTCCCTCAAAATTCTTTTGTTGTCTATTTCATCAACTTATATTCTTCTTTTTTTCAATTCAGACTTTTTAAGTCCTATTTGTTTTCATTGTTTCATGTATTAAAATATTTTTCAATTTGTTTTTATCTTACTTGCCTTCCATGTCGTTAAATATTTTCGCGTTAAATTGATACCTAATTTACGAGATCGAGTTTTAACATATTTTAAACAAACAAGTGAAAAAAAGATAAATGATTAAAATTGATATTAAAAAAGAAATAGGGCCCTTTGTCAAAAAAAGATACGAAAAACTATAATTTAGCCATCATGTTTAATTTTGTTTTATGATTCATCTCTCTTATTTTAGTTTTTTTTTAGGATCTAAACTTTATTTATTTTACATTTCAATTCATAAATCTTGATAAATAATAGAGAAAGTTGTTAAAAGTTTTGAGGAGAGAGGAAACTCCTCGGTGGTTAGATTTCAAACACCAATAACTTTAATTTTAATGTCTATAGATTCATCTTTAAGATATAAACTCAACGGAGGTTGTTTATATCTTTAATAAACACTGAAAAAAATAGATTGAGAGATCCTTAAATTATTTTTAAATTTATTTAATTTTTATTTTTTAGAGAGATTATATATTTTTATATATGAGTTTGTTAAAAATTTTAGGGTGATTTCAAGTGAAAGAAGTTGCAAAATAGATTTAGAAGATTTCAAAATTCAGATTCTGATTTTCTGATTTATTTATTCTAATATCATGCAGAGACATAGGACCGGAGGGCATTCTTATGTGCACCTGTCAATAATCGATCAAAGCAACCATGGAAAGCTCTTCACAGAAAGGACCAGTCATCTGCACTTACGTAGCTCAATGGCCTATATATTCACTAGCTTGGTCTACCCGACGTGATAAAAAATCACGTCTTGCCATAGGAAGTTTCCTTGAAGACTATAGCAACAAGGTGGAAATTGTTCAATTCAACAACGACACTTCTGATTTCACCACCGATAGCCGCCTAATATTCGATCACCCTTATTCACCCACAAACCTGATGTTCTTCCCCTCTAAGGATGTTGCAAATCCTGATATCATTATCACCTCCGGGGACTACATGCGCATATGGCAAATTCACGATGACCGAATTGAGTTGAAGTCTCTCCTAAATGGCAATAAGTGTAGTGAATTCAACTATGCCATAACATCTTTTGATTGGGCTGATTTTGATGTTCATCGTGTGGTCAGTTCGAGTGTTGACTCCACCATTATTGTTTGGGATATAGAGAAGGAAACTATATATGCTCAATTAGTTGCACATGATAAAGAAGTGAATGATATTTCATGGGGTTGGTTCAATATTTTCGCATCAGTATCAGGTGATGGTTCAGTTAGGGTTTGCGATTTAAGGAAAAAGGAGAGATCAACAATAATTTATGAAAATCCAATGCAGGATTGTTCTTTGTTAAGGCTAGAGTGGAACAAAAGTGACCCGAGATTTATAGCCACAGTCGGCATGAACAGTAACAAGGTTGTAATTTTGGACATTCGCTTTCCTTCAACTCCTTTAATGGAGCTTAGCAAGCATAGGGCAAGTGTGAATTCTATATCCTGGGCTCCATGTACAGGACAAAAGATATGCTCGGTGGGTGATGATTCAAGGGCTTTGATATGGGATGTGGCCAGTAAGGCTGGAAACGGACCAGAAAACATTACAGGCCAGGCAGAACCTGAAATGTGGTATGGATCAGTGGGTGGGATCAATAATGTGCGTTGGTCTCCTGTGGAGATGGATTGGATTGCTGTTGCTTTTCTGACCAAGTTACAACTCTTAAAGGTTTAGAGTTTAAACTTCCTTTGGCTTTGTAGCTTAATATGGAATCGATGGAATGCTATTCATTTCAAGAAATAAGCAACTTAAAAGAATAACCAACGAGTTCGAGTGCCTTGTTGTTGTTGTTGGTTTTTTTTTAATATATATGTGTGTGTGTGTGTGTGTGTGTGTGTGTGTGTATTAAAAAATGTTTTTAAAAGTGTTTGATATTTTCTTATTTCTCATTGCTTAATGAATGCTCAATGACAATAATTATATAGCTTCATATCCTTGCCTATCTAGAATTCCAATAAAAAAAGATAATTTATAAAAATAACCAGAATTTAAAAATTATAGTATAAGATAGTTTAAAAATTATGAATATAGCCATATGTGAGGTAAGGATGACAATAAATATTTACATATTGCATTTCTTGATATCTATACCATATTCATTACCCACGTGTCAGATTTATTGATATCCATATTTTTTTTATTACCTAATTGGTAAGAAATTTAGATCTTCATAAACTATCCAGCAAGATTCGACTATCCATATGTGTATCCATTATCTGAATATTATTATTATTCAATAAAAATAAAAAATTTAATATATATATATATATATATTAAATAATTAAATAATAAATATTATACATACATACATATGTGTGTGTGTGTTTTATGTCAATTTTGAGATATGTATATATTATATTGTATTAAAAAAATATAAATGTTCTATAAATACATCTATATAATATAAATATATATTTTGTGTTAATTTTATGTCGAGTTTAACAATATTCATAGCTTATTATCCATCATGTAATATAACTATAAAAAAAACTCACCCATTCGGGTTGGGCTGATATCCATCAAGCTCAAATTAAATTGTCATCCTTATAATGAGATTTACCAGGGGGTCATAGTCTGATATTGATTGCTCAATGTAGCGGTAGGTGGAAAAGAAAACACATGATTAGAGATGACAATTTCATCTGAACTTTATGGATACATGTCCAAACTGATTCAAATATGTTTGATATTTTATGGATATTTATTTTTTGAGTTAGGTTCGAGTAAAACTTGAAAGGAAAAGGTTGGGTTTTGGATGGGTAATGGATATTGCTTTACTTGACCTTAAACCTGACTTATACCTAACTCAAAATTTATTTATATATATATATATATATATATATATATAAAGTTAATGGAATTATATACATACCATTAACTATACCAAAAACCATATTTAACTCTAATTGATTAAAGTCTTTTTATTAGAGAAACACACTTGGAACCCACAACATATTTTGGTGACCATGATGGGAGAGATAATTGGAATTTAACATAATGATATCAAGAAGATTAGCAAAACCTTAATAATATGGGATGATGAGGAAAACGTGAACCCTTCAATCAAAGAGAGAAAAAAAGCCTCATAAGAGGAGGAGGCTACTAAAACATGTGCCTTATTTATAGTAAAAAAAAAAAAAAAGAGTAGGGGTGAGCTAAAAAATCAAAAAACCGATTAAACCGAGAAAACCAGAAAAAAATAACTGAAAAAACCGAACTGTGAAAAAAATTGATTAAACCGATTAAAATTTTGAAAAAACCAAATGGTTCGGTTTCGGTTTTATAAGCCTAAAACCGAAAAAACATAATCGAACCGAACCCGAACCGAAAAAAACCCTAGCCAAACCGAAAAAATCGAGCCAAACAGGTTTGAACCGGTTTTTGTCCTAAAACCCAAACCGAAACCTGTCGGTTTGAACCGGTTTTGGTTTTTTTTAAATTCGGTTTGGTTACTTTTTTTTGATAAAAACCGAACCGAACCGAAAATGATCACCCCTAAAAAAAAGATAGGCTCAATTTGAGACTAGGTTTAAAAAAGCCCGTACTTTAATTGAGGTAAAGTTTCAGGTCATAACTAAATAGATAAAAAGTAATACAAAATGAACATGAAACTTATTAAAAATCATTATTGAGACTTAATGTTGGCTAATAGTCAAACCACTCATACAATATTAGAGCCTAAAATTAAAAAGTGATAGAACATAGTAAAAGGGATTAAGCATGAACTAGTTATGTTGCAGGCTTTCAATAGGGAAATAAACATGGGGTTGAAAAGAACCTCGATGAACATGCAATTCTTATTTAGTAGCTATGATTAAAAAAAAAAGTTGATTTAGTTATAACAGACTTTAGACATATAATGAGAAAGGTAGTGCACAAAATCCCAAAATAAGTGGTTGTGAAAGTAGGGAATCAGATTGGATAATAAGCTAGGAATGGTGATAGGGCAACGAAATAAAAAAAAAACCACCTAAAGAGTTATACATTGATACTTACTGAGATGTTGAAAGGTATAATACAATGCCCCTAATGTAGGAATCCTCTATATAATCCAAATCCTGCAATGAACAAAACTCTGGTATAGGAAACCAATGAAATCATAAAGTGGTTAGGAAAGCTCTAGTTATAAGAGTGAAAAGATAAAATGGATAAATTAGGTTGGAAAATGGAAATGGACATCGGTAGAGTTGGGAGGAAACCAAATCACTTCATCATTAGATTCAAAATATATTTTGGGTATAATGGAGAAAATCTATGGTTTTAGGGTACAACAAGTACATGGACCAACTTACAATAGACCATATTTAGAATACATAGATAGGAATTTCCATATCATGCATTTTTTAAATTCCCATACTTTACTTTGTTTAATGGACAATGGCATTTCACTACCATTGACCACATTATAAGGTTCATTTCCTAGAATAAATAGGTTGTAGACTGTGATTATTTAAAACTTAAGTTGTTCCTTAATTCTTTGACTAAAGGCATTTTCTTAGTATATTAACTTGTCACCCAATTCAATACATACTTGGAAAGAAATGCAAGTAATTTTCCAAGCTCACTTTTCAAAAACTAAACTCTAGTTTAAGCTAATAGATTTAATGAAATTTAAATAATACTTAAAGAATTTTATTAAAGAATATTTAAACAGGTTCATATAAGCTAGATCTAAATATCAGGAAAAGATTCCAAAGACTGATGTTGTATCTATTACCCTACAGAGTTGGAAATTAGACTTAGAAATAATTTTAAGGATATAGAATTTAAGAAAGTGTATGAGTTAAGGCTTATATAAAACCAGTTAAGGGAGGAAATAAAAATAAGCTCATAATTTTTGCACTTATTATCGAGAGCCAATGCCTTAAGAGGTAGACATTGTCATAACCCAATTTTGGGTTCCTCCAAAATTATCCTTTTCTTTTAAATAAAAATAAGAAAAAGAAAAAGATTGAAAAATAAAAAGATGCAAGAAGACAAACGACTTCGTTGGTAAGAACAGGTTGGAGAATAATCTACAAGCATAAATGAGAGATGGAGGGACCAAACTGGATCTTTTACTTTTTCTAGAAACTCAATTCCACCATTGAAGGACATAAATGTGAAAACCAGTGAAAATTTAAGTTTAACTTGAAAATATGGATGACTTTGCATAAAAATTAAGTCTAAGGACTTAACTAGATTCTTATTAGGCTGATTTGATTTAATTATATTTCTAACTAAAGGTTTAATCAAGTTTATAAATTAATTTAGGACAAAATTAAAAGAATTAATTAAGTGCAAGAACTTAATTAGACTTTAAATTGGTCAAATTAATTTTATTAAGGACTTATTGGTGAAAAATTAAGTTTGGAAGGTTAATTAATAAGATTGAAATTTTGGAAGACCAAATTTAATTTTTACAAGCTTAATTGGATGAAATCATGGTGAAATTTCAAGAAAATAAAATTTCAGGGGTCAATTAAGGGCCAAATTAAAGAATCTCAAAACTAAGAATCAAAGTGCAAAAGGCGTGTAAGTTTGGGAACCAAAATCAATCAAATCAGAGGTCAATTTGAAAGAAATTAAAAGTTTGATGGTTGATAAAGGTCAAATTGAACAAATTAAAAAGCAAGGACTAATTTAAAAAAGGAGCTCAAATCAAAGGAATCAAATCAAAGTTTCTAAGGATGCAATTGCAAAAATTAAAAAGTTTTAGAATCAATTTAGGGTGCATATGCTAGAATTGAAACAATAGGGACCCATTTAAAGTTTGTAAAATCTCAATTAGAAAACAGTAATTCCTTTGGTTTAATCTAAATGACATGTCACTCATCTTTAAAGAAAAGAAGAAGTGATACATTGTTTAGTCCTTATTTGTCATCTTTTTCAGCTGAAAAGGATGATCGGTTTTCCACCTTCAAGCGAATAAACATGACATTTTTTGTCATCTTAGAGGCTCAAATCACCACTAATGGACTGAGAAACACATTCTCTATAAGGATGACCTATCCTCCTTATATGCTTATATTGGCTTTGGCTCAATAAACTCAACAACATCTTATCCCTAATTAGTTTCCCTTGTATTTTACAGTTTTAAGCTGATCGAGAGCTCATTTTCTAATCAATAAATTTGGAATTTCGGACCTCCAAATCAGATGATATTTGATCCCCATGGTAGATACACACACACACACACACACACACACACACACACTCTACAAAGATTAACTACTTATATCCCATGCTTACATATATTTTGTCACGATGATCTCTTCAAAGTAGCTCACTTGGTCAGCTATGATTGAAGAAGAAAACCATCATGATTGTTTAAACTTCGTGGTTATTTTCTTTTGACAAGTTTGAGCTCACAAAAAAAAAGAACCAGAATACACCTTTTTAGAGAGGTTAGGGGAGAGAATAAACAAGAATCTTCTTTAACAAACTATTGGCAAAACCACCATGGTTTTGCCATTTATGGTTTTGTTTAACTTATAAAAGGTTATTCTTGAGCATACCAATAGGGGATATGAAAAAATTACAGAAAAAATCATTAAGAGAAAAAAAAGAAGGAAAATACAAAAAAAAAATCAATAGAATACTTAGAATAAAAAAGAAAGAAAGGTAACAAATATTATGTTTTAAAATGAAAAGAGAGGAATCTAGACCAATATGAGATATAAAGGAAACTAAAATCAAGAGGAAAGAAGCAAAGAATCCAGAGAATGAATCAACTTTCTCATTGCTAGGTAAACTTTCAAACTTTGATGAGGAGGTGAAGCTCAATGAGCACACCCCCTCATTTTTTTTTGCCTTTTTAAATTATTGTTTACAAAGTTTGTTGTGCATCATCTGAAGTCATTTATTACTTTGAAGGCCATGATTATTGTTTTAAAATGTTTAAAAATGCTTTGAATACAACTTGTATATGCTCAAGTTTTGTTTATTGCCTTGTTTTGATGTGTTAGAATATGATTATGGAATGACAAATGTTACTATAGAATGTTGTTTTTGCATTCTTTGATGTTAGGTTAATCTTGTTTGAAGTTATGACAATATGTTTTAGGTTTTGATATTGTTGTGGTTTAATTTGTTTTACGTTAGTCTGTTGGGTTTGTTGAAGTTATAGATATGTTGTTTAAGTTTTAAGACAATATTTATGATATATGCATAAGGAGAAGCTTTTTTTTTTGCTTGCTGTCATTATGGTTCTTGCTTGCTGTTTTTGCCTTTAATCTTCTATCTCTTATTGTTTTGATGATTTCATCAATTGGTGGTAAGCATGCTTAAGCTTAGGTAGCTAGGTTTAGGTAGCTTTCCTGAGTTTTATTGTATTTTTCTAGGTTTAGACTTTTTGTTAGGTTTTTAGGTTTGCTGACTTTTTTAGGTTTACATTCATCCGTTGAACTTTGCCTTATGTCATTGTTTTCTATGTCATTTCAATCGATTGATGGTTTTTATATGTGCATGCATGTGTGTTAATGTTTACTCTAAGTTTTTTTATGGCTTAAAAACACTGATTTAATGGTTTTTTTCTCTTTTTTTTGTTTTATTTTTTGCATAAAATTAAATAATTATGACATTTGCTTTATTATCGTGATGATTCAACCTCATATTCTTTTTTGAATAGCGGGTTAACATGTCTACGTGCCTTTGTTTCGATTTGATCTAGTCTATTTTTGAATTTTTATTTCTGGATTTCTTCGCAAGTTTTTGGTGTTCTTGAGCAAATTCAAACATCCCCCCCTTTTAATCTTTGTTTTCTTTTTTCTTTTTTGTTTCAGGTCGTGTTTATGGGTTTTAGTCTTTGGGTTAGGAAGTCTAGCCTATCTGGTTGGCCTAAACCTTTTTTTTTTTTTAATAAGGCAATGTTTGACATGATCAATTTTTACCAAAGAAAATAAGTAATATTTTGTTCTAAAAGCATGTTTGCCAAACTCGGCCTTAAAGCATTTTCTAAGCCTCTGACTTTTAGTTAAGAACGTGTTTGGTAAACATGCCCTACCGGCTTTCCAACAGTGTTTATATTCTTATCTTTTGTGCTTTTTGCCAAAACAACCCTCAAATAATTTTCAAAATTTTTGAAAACATTTAAGGACCATTTTAAAATTATTATGGATGCCTTGAATATTTTTCGATCCATTTCACTTAATATTATAATTGTAGACTTATATTATAAGATATTAATTCAATATTAAAATACTTGCTTTTTTCTCTAAAATTTCAAAAAATTCCACAAATTCTAAAAACTTTTTTTCATTTAAAAAATAAAAAAGTATGTTTTATTTTGTGTGCATACAACCAAATTCTAAACAATTCCATGCATATTTTATAAAAAAACAAAAATTGTATTTTTATCATGTTTTAAAAATACAAAATTGATATCATGACCAGTTTATGATTATCCATTAGGATTTGGAAAAAAAATTCAAAAATACCAAAATATTAATTTGTTTAATTAATATTCGAGGTGTGAATTTTACAGTGTAATGCATACTCTCAGTATTAAATTAAATGAATTAATAGCAATAAATGTTAGGAATTAGTTATAGACTTTATTGTTTGAGAGTATAAAATTATATTATAAAGTATATCCTCAAGTATTAAAGATGCAAAGTATAAAATAAATACAATACTAAAACTTAAGCCCTGGAACGGTTAAGATCTAACCCAATAAGGTAGAGACTTCCTCACGAAAAAAGATCTATCTGGAACCTTATATAAGACCAACAAATAGAAACACAACTTAGAATAACAATCAATCAACAATGCAACTTACCATAGGTAGGGTGCACTAGGGGTGATGTATTTCTCATTTGCACAACTAGTCCCTTTACCCAGATTTCTTAAACCATTAGGTTTTTTAGTGATTATAATACTAGATGAGGACTCCTGAACTTCTTTATATCATAATTTTATGATTAAATCCAAAACACCCTTTAATTATATGAGGCATACCTGTCATTCGACGTCGTGCACGCCACGACATATATGGTTGAGCTTATCCCTATATAACCCATACCTTAGTATAGAAAAATGTTAAAAATGTCAAGTGATGCAAACCCTAGTGACATTTTTAATTAAATCCGCGAACCTAAGATCTATCTAATTTAGGCTTGAGATTGATAATTGAGTTTGACACAATGGACGACCTACCTCAAGGTATCAAGACTATAACAACCACCCCCACACAACGTCATCACTTGGAGACAAGCACATGAAGTATAAAATCACAACAAAGATTGATCAATTTTTTGAAGAGTATAGTTTAATAAAAAAACCAAGCAATAAAATCTATTTTCTCTATGCTGAAATATGCAGCAATTAATATGTATCCCAATATGAAAATTAAGTTTTACAAAAGAGCATTTATACTTTTGGAAATAAACCCCAAAGATAATTTAATGGGCTTAATTGACCATAGTTTTAAAACCCGGCTCGGCGGGTCGACCCGGGACCCGGCTGACCCAGGGCTGAAACCGGGCAGGGTTGATGAAAAAACTGGTCAGGGAATTGGCCCAACAAAACCCGGTCGACTCGAGACCCGGTCAACCCAGGTAAACCCGACTGATTTATATATATAAAACGTTACCATTTTAGTTTTTTACTGTCAGACCATTTGTAACATAAATACAGAATCACAGAAAACTAATCTCTTCAATCTTGTAAAACTTTGACTCTTCACAGAAATCTTGGCCTTTAAGGGGAGATTTCCTGTTCTTAAGAGGGATAAGAGAATAAAAAATAAATCAGGGTCTCAATCGATGAAAAGAGGAACATGTTGATTCAGCTTTGGGAGTTGGGAAAAGAGGGGTTTCAGATTTACTTAAGTTAGGGTTTGATCTGTGGTTTGAAAAATTCGCCCACCAATTATGACTATGTTTGATTGTGTTTTTGGGTTAATCTGGAGTTTGTGGAGACTAAGGTTGCTGCTTTGAGATGATACAATAGTTGTGGTTGTAAAGGTATGCATTGCTCTTGTATTTTGTAATCTCTTCTACGCCTTTGAGAAGGAACTTTGAATCCCAAAATTGAGGAGGTGATGGTGGGCTAGTGGTGGCTGTGGAGGTGGCGGGGAGGTGTTTGTAAAAAGCAAGGTAGGGATTTGTGTATACTGTGTTGTGAGGGTGATTGTGCTAATTATATAAGGGCAAACAATGTTTGGTTTTAGATCTATCAAACATGAGTGGCAAGCAGGGTTATTCTCTGGAAACTCTTCTTTCTTTCAACGACGCTTATTATTATTATTAGTCCAAGGGCAAGGGCAAGCAAGAAATTCTCTTTTTTTTGGTTGACCCGGGTTAACCCAGGTCAACCTATCTGACCCGTGACCCGATCATTATACCGGATCGACCACCGGGTCGGGTTTTAAAACTATGCAATTGACCCAATTTAAAACTAAGCCCAAAATAACCCAAAAACTAACCAAATAACATGAAAATAATAAAATAAATATCATGAATCTTTTATCTTATGGTGTCAAAACTAATAACTAAAAATAATACAAAAGAAATAATTGTTTAGATGTAAAATCCTTACATGCCACCACTTCTCTTTGAGAAATAAACTAGGAATTTTTCTTGTTCTAATACTCATAGTTTGTTGCCCCCTTAGTAACCATGGTAGAGTAGAATTCTCCTTCCAATTAAGTTTCCTTTATAGATTAAACTCTATTTCACCAAATATTTCATGATTTTCTTGTTGGATTAGGAAACACAAAATACTTGATAAAACAAGCTCAATGATGTTGAAATCACTCCCTAGGTTGTGGCCCGTAGTCCCCAAGTCCATCTTGAATATGAATCAAATTTATTAAGGCTTATTCTTCTGGAGTTGTTGCTTTTTTTAGTCCACCCTATCCCATGTGTCTTATAAAAACTCATTAAAGGCTTCCTTGAACTTTTTTACTCTAGCCCTTATGATTAGGCATACTAGAACTACTAATGGATCTTTTGGTGTGAGCTGGATTGCATAATTAAGTCATTAAAATATAACAAAAAAAGTACTAGTATTTTAATTTAAACAAGATTGACCAAATTTTTGATTCGCTACCTATAAATAAGAGGGTTAGATTTAATAGGAAGCATAAATCCTTGATTAAAAAAGAATAAAAAGGAAAAACTTGCAATAAGTGGCATGGCATAATAAGATATTCAATCAGGAATTGTGTCATATTTAGAAATGTAATTCAAGATCTAATAGAGGCTAAAAGCTTTAAGTGTTTAGAGAATAAATATACTACAAGGATAGATAAATATCCTTTCCTAAATATCAATATAATAGATGTACATTCAATAATAATATGATAATGAAATTTGGTGCCATAAGAAATTTAAAATTGAACATATATTGATATCTACACCAAAAAGAAAGATTTGATGAAGCAATTCTTGAAGCTTTATATAGATAAAAAAAAAGGCATGACACATATGAGATAAATGGAGTACCTAGGCAATATTGTAATATGATTACCCTTTTACCTAAGAAGCTTGTTACAGAGGAAGGCTACCTAAACAGATGATGTCATAAATGACTTATCCTTAATGCTTGCGTTAGTTCAAGTGTTTAAATCTAATAGTGGAACATTTTTGTATTAAAGTTAGAGAAGAAATAGGATGAAAGAACTAAACACGGTCTAGTTTTACATCTCAAGAATCGAACACCAAAGATTATGATGGTTGTGTTTGAAAATTTCCAATAAAAAAGAGGCAAAACATTTGAAAACCTTATATATATAAAGGTAAGCATGAACAGGGTTGCATTTAATACGGTATTGGTAGACAATGATGCATCAATGGTAAAATACTCATTATACATAAAATAAAGCCTTGATATCCACCATGTGAATTAGAACATGTTTGGGTACGCGGTGCAAACCGCGTTCCCAAAAAAATTAATTTTTTTTTCTAAAATTTAATATGGTTTGTACGTTTTGGATCGTTTTAATATGATGATGTCAAAAATGATTTTTAAAAAATAAAAATACATTATTAGCATGTATTTCGACACAAAAAGTTATTTGAAAAGTAACCACTACCACACTGCCAAGCACCCTCTTAATACAGTGTTCCCAAACTCAAGATATTCAGCCTCTAATGCACTCCTAAAAGTGCAAACCTTGTACCAATTAGGACCATATTTCCTCTCGGAAAAAAAGGGATCCAAGCCGAAGTTGACAAGTGATCAAAACAAATCCCACTATGATAGTTTTCAAACCTGTTTTGATGAAAAGAAGTAAAATAACGACTATAATAATGCTCTCCATCCATTTTTGAAGGTCTTGGTCTCATCGAAACTAGGATTTTTCGTCACAAAATTCGGGAAGTTATAGCCCACAAGGTTACTAGCTAGAGAGGGCCTTAGGTATTGGGGCGCAGGTCTTAACAAATGGCCAAGCACATCGTCCATGGCTAGGCCTATAGACCCCTTGGAGACTTGAGTACAATAGAAGTGATCAGCAGCGGTACAATACAAGATATGAACTTCAGGTTGGTGAGCAGGCTAGGCACGAGATGGATGCCCTGAATAACTAGCAAAGAACATCTTGGCTCGAGGATCGAAGACCATTTGGTCAAGCGTATTGTGAACGTCTCCTGCTCACTCCTTTTGCTTAGGAACATAAACACGTAAGGGCCTGTTATTGTAAGCACACATGCTGTGCTTACTTTTTAGCAGGTCAGACGCGTGGGGCTGGCCTTGTAGGCCCACGCGTGTGGCCTGTTTTTTTAATGGGTCGGTGATGCTGGCCTACCAAAGTCAAGTAGCATTTTTTTTAGGAGTTAGTCTTTTCTTTTCTTTGATTTTAATTATAATTCATTAATTTTTTATTTTGGATGTTATTTTTTAAATACTATTCACTTTTAATTTTTTTTCAAATAACATTGTAGCATTTTTTTTATAACATTAGCAAGTGTTTTTTTTTAATATTTATTTGATGATTTTCTTCCATATATCTATTTTTATTATCATATAATTAAATAAAAAATAAATTCTAAAAAAAAAGTTATTAAACATAACTAGGTTCATTACCTAAGTTACGGACTTTATGAGTTAATTTAATTCAATCCAAGATATCATCATTTCAATATATATATAAAAAAAAGGATTCAAATGATGTTGTCTTGAAATTTTATTTACGGGGTCAAATCGAGTTTTGACCGGGTTGTGTTTGGACTTGTCAAGTCAGCTGGGTCATATTAACTCAACTCCTACTTACTTTGATTTGAAACTTGTTCCAATTAAAAGAATGAGTTGGGGGTCTCCAGGTTGATCTGACAAGCCAAGCTAGGTTTAATAACATTGTCAAGTGTAAGAGTTGTATTATTTGTATATTTTTTATCAAAATATTATTTGTTTTTTTATTTATTGAAACAACCTTTTATGATTATGAGAAGAAGTTATTTGAAAAATAAATATTCTAATAAATAAATGTAAAAAAATATGGTGTTTTAATAAAACAAAAGAGTTTTAATTAGGAAGATATATTATCCTTATTTAAAATCATCCGGTTTTTATAATATAGAGAAATTTTTTTTATGAAAAACATTATTAATAAAAAAAATTATATCAACGAATTATTTTGTTTTTATAGGATTTAATTTATTACTATTTTAAAAAAATAAAGGTAAATTACTCTAAGCTTTTTATAGTTTAGTAATGTTTTTATTTTATGATTAAATTTTTAAATATTATAAAGCACAGTAGCTGACCATCGCCGCATCACTCTTTCTGTCTCCTTCGCCTCACCTTCTCTCCCTTAAAAGACTCTCTCCCTCATCTCACTGTGCAGAAAAAGACCGACCTCTCACAGCTCTCCCTCTCCACATCTCTCACTGTAAAAAACACACTAAAATCTAAGCAGAGATTTTATATATATATATATATATATATATATATATATATATATATATATATATGTGTGTGTGTGTGTGTGTGTGTGTGTGTGTGTGTGTGTGTTATTTTTTATTTAAATTTTATTTAATATTTTTAATTAGTTATTAATTTTTTTAAAGTTCATAATATAAATACTTAAAAAAATATTTTTATTTTCTTAATGTAAAATTTAAAACTTTTAATATATATACTTGTTTATAAAAAAATATTTTTTTAATATAAAATAAAAAATATTTTTAATTTAAATATTTTAACTTAAAAAAATAACATAATATCTTTTAAATATATAATATAAAGTTTTTTAAAATAATTTTT
>Ga0325402_1001664_pt1 | contig 18561 bp, 10 predicted proteins | sample PopdelMetagenome_22_FD_207212 | JGI IMG/M metagenome (GOLD analysis project Ga0325402, IMG submission 207212) | Populus deltoides microbial communities from Bellville, Georgia, United States - Xylem-PdKOR-R3 | ecosystem: Host-associated > Plants > Phyllosphere > Stem > Wood/Secondary xylem...
CATAATACTTAAAGTTATTTTTTATTTTTCTTTTATTTTCCTTATTTAGATCATTAGGTAATTTTCCAGCAACTAGGAATTTTACAATATCAGCAATTCAAGGTTCCTTACCTTGAAGATGTAAAAGCTGCTCATCAGGTAACATATCTAAAATCGATAATGATTCTTCCTCAAGTACAAGTCTATTCAAGTGGTCTGTAAAAGAATTGTTAGCTCCTCTTCGATCTTTAATTTTTAAATCAAACTCTTGCAATAAAAGAATCCAGCATGCGAGTCTCGGTTTGGATTCTTTTTTTGCCAATAGGTACTTGAGGGCTGCATGATATGAAAAAACAATGAAAAAACAATCACTTTAAATCCTAACAAGTATGATCTAAACTTATCCAATGCAAACACAATAGCTAAAAGCTTTTTCTTGTGGTTGAATAGTTGTATTGGGTGGAGTTTAACGTACTTAACGCATAACAAATGACATGACTTTTCCTTTCATTTTGTTGGCCAAGTATAGCACCAATGGCATATTTACTTGCGTCGCACATGATCTTAAAAGGCATGTCCTAATTTGGTGGTTTTACAATTGGTGCTGAAGTAAGCACTACCTTTAATTTTTCAAATGCTATTCGATAATCTTCTTCAAAGTGAAATGACTCATCCTTTTGCAACAACTTGATAAAGGTTGTGCAATTTTTGAAAAATATTTGATGAATCACCTGTAAAAACCTGTATGGCTAAAAAAACTATGAATTCCCTTAACATTAGTAGGATATGGTAAGCTTGTAATCAAATCAACCTTTGCCTTATCAACCTCAATACCCCTAACCAAAACTATATGACCCAATACTATTCCCTGTTGGACCATGAAATGGCATATTTCATAATTTAAAACCAAGTTTGTGTTAATATAGTGTTTCAAAACCTTACCCAAATGATCTAAACATTGATAGAAAGAATTGCAATAAACAATAAAGTCATCCATAAAAATTTCAATGTAATTTTCGATCAAGTTAGAAAAAAATACTCATCATACATCTTTAAAACGTACATGGGGCATTACACAATCTAAGAAATAGAATGGAAAAGTGAAGGTTGTCTTTTCCTGATCTTCTTGAGCTATAACTATTTAAAAATAACCAAAAAAGCCATGTAAGAAATAGAAAAATGACTTACTAACCAGTCTTTCAAGTATTTCATCGATGGAAGGAATTGGAAAATGATCAGTTCTTGTGTTATCATTCAACTTCCTAAAATCAATGCAATTCTCTACACATTCTGAACTCTCATAAGAATGAGTTCATTTTGTTCATTGGGAACAAGAGTGAGACTAATCTTTTTAGGAACCACATGCACTGGACTTACCCATTGACTATTGAAAATGAGATAGATGATCTATTGATGTAATAACTTTAAAATCTCTTTCATTACAACCTCATTCATGGCTGGATTTAACTTATATTAAGGCTCTCTCACTGATTTAGCATCATTTATTAGCAAAATTTTGATGTATACAAATTATAGGGTTGATCCCTTTTATATCTGCTAGTGTCCACCCAATCGTTGTCTTATGTTCCTTCAAACCTCAATAGCTTTTCCACTTTAACTTCAGCTAGATTATTTGCAATAATCACTAGCGAGGTTTAATCCTCTCCTAAGTATACATACTTCAAATGTATGGGCAAAGATTTCAATTCCAACTTTGGGGCATGTTTAACAAAAGGTAAAACCTTTTTATAGAAAATTGTTAGTTGTAAAGGTGAGTTAACCAACTTATATGGCATTACAGGTAGTGAATGCAAATACATAATTGTTTCTTTCATATCTTCATTGCTTTCCAACTTAGCATCCTTATCTGTCTTGCTATGTTACAACACGAAGTTCAACTCATCTTTCATGAAATTCTACTTAAAATTACTTGCATAATAGGGTCAATAACATCAATATGAAAAACAAATTCAGAGTAATCTAGATATTTCATAACATAAAAAATGTTAAATGTTACTATTTATCCATCAAATTCAAAAAAGAAAGTTCCTTTATGCACATTAATATTAGTTCTTGTTGTTTTCATAAATGGTTTGCCTAACAATATATGAGTTGAATTTGAAGCAAACTCATCATCCATGTCAATGATGTAAAAATCCACTGGAAAAATTAATTCATTAACACTAACAAGAACATCCTCAACAATGGTTTGAGGGTATGTATTAAACATATCTGCTAATTGAATTATTACCCTTGTTTCCTTTAGAGGCCCTAGATTTAAAACCTTATAAATTAAAAGTGGCATAACATTCGTCAATGCTCTTAAATCAAGCATAGCCCTTCTAATTTATGATTGCCAATCACATAGGGTATAGTAAACATATCTGGATCCTTGTATTTCTGAGGCAATTTTCTTTGTATGATTATAGATGCGTTCTCTCCCACTCTTATTTTCTTTTGAGTTTTCACCTTTTTTTTCATTGGTGCATAACTCTTTCAGAATTTTGACATATCGTGGAATTTGCTTAATTACATTCAACAATGGAATATTGACTTCCACCTTTCAAAAGGTCTATAAGATTTCATGCTCTACTTTTTCTTTTTTTCTTTTAGCCAATCTGCCAGGAAATGAAAGTGCAACCAAAATTTTTGAATTAGGAAAGACAGGTGTTTTACTTACCTCTTCAGTTGCTACCTTTAAGGTTGTTGGGTATGCTTCCATGTTGTTTTTCTCTAGTATTGTCAAATCTGGCGAGGTAGTATGCACCACTTCGAAGAGTTATGGCACTAGCATTCTCTCTAAGGTTAATCTTTGCTTGAGATGACAACTTCTCTTTACTAGTCTCACGTTTACTTAATGATGATGTAAGCTATGAAACTTGGGTTTCCAAATTCTAGATGATGACTCTTGTTTCCAGTTGGAACATTTGTGTGGTAGAGGCTAAAGATTTAATAATTTCTTCTAAAGACATGCCTGAACTCAATACATGGTTAGGTGGAGGGGCAAGTTTATAATGGACAAAAGACTGATAATGATGCTGGTTACTCGGCTGTCCATATCTCAAACTTGAGTGGTCTCTCCAACCGAGGTTGTGTTGGTTTGAATAGGGGTCATACTTTCTCAATTGGTTGTCAAACTCGCTTATTGCATTCACCTGAGGAACTGCCTGCTCTTGAAGTTATAGGCAAATATCAGTAGAGTGTTCTAAAAATGTATAAATGCCATAAACTTTGAAGTGCTTAACCTGACCCAAAGCTACTTGCTTAACCAAAGAAGTTAGTTTTGAAAGTTTTGTTTCAATGTTGGAATACATTATCTCATTTACCTTTCTTGGCATGTGGTCCACCCTGACTCTAAATTGCTGTGAGTTTACTGCCATCTTAGAAATTAAATCTCTTGCTTCATTAGAAGTCTTTTTTACAAATGCTCCACCATTTGCAACGTCTATCATGCTTCACTCCATTGGCAATAACCCTTTATAAAAATATTATAGCAATAATTGATCAGAAATCTGGTGTTATCGGCAATTAGCACAAAACTGAATAAAACATTCCCAATACTCATATAAAGTTTCTCAATTGTTTTGGCGAATACCACTCATTTCCTTCCGCATTGTTATAGGCCTAAAAGTTGGAAAGAATTTTTCCAGGAACTTTTTCTTCAAGTCAATCCAGGTTCTTATTGATCCTAAAAAATGGTAGTAAAGCCAATAATTTACTTTGTTAGCCAATGAGAATGACAAAGCTCTTAATTTAATTTGTTCCTCTATCACTCCTTGTGGCCTTATGGTTGAGCAAACAACATGAAATTCTTTCAAGTGCTTGAGGGGGTCCTCACCTGCAAGACCTTAGAAAGCAGGTAGTAAATAAATCAAACCAAATTTTAACTTAAAGGCTACATTAATATTTGAAAATTCAATGCACAAAGGTTATTGGTTCACGTTAGGAGTTGCTAACTCCCTTATTGTTCTATGTTCTGCCATGTTTTCAGAGACTTCTACTTCTCTTTCACTTTCAAAATTGCTTGTTAAAAGTGTTAAGATTGGCATGTTCTCCTCTCGTCTCTTTTCCTTCCTATTTGCTCTTTCAGTTCCCTCAACTTCTGGATAAAAAACTAATTCACTTGTATGAGAAGATCTTAGCATAAATCAGTTCATTATTTAAAGGAAAATTAGATAAAAACTTCCTCAACTACAATGCCAAAATTTGGTCGGTTGTTGGAACTACTAAAATATAAATATGACTTTACTATCACAAATAAAATAAACTCATAGTATAATCATGAAAACCAGGTCAAACCCAAGGCAAATTTCATTTAATCTTCCTACAATACACTGAAATAAAAAGAACAGGGGAATTGAGTAAAAAATTAAAGAAACAAAATTCTAAAAATAAAAATAATAATAACAAATTGATATGTCGTTAACTCAGTTCAAGGGTCCATGCATCCATTCCTATAAATATGTTGATCATTGAAACAAAATAGTCAAACAAATAAATTTGGTATCCTTTAAAGTTTTAAAAAATCGATGAGATTACTAGTAAATTAATTAGACAAAGCTCCCTAATCAATTTCTTACCATCAAGCAAATTTAATATTGAAAGCAATTCTCATTCACTCGGCAGTAACCTTAGGAGTAAAGACTGTGAAATTATTCTAAACAAATATTCAAAAGCTTGATAATTTAACTTAGTTTATTCTTCTCTAATAAATTAAGATGAGAGTTCCAGCAATCAAATTAATTACTTTGCTTCTTACTTTAGTCTTTAACAACAATTACAGATTGAAAGAAACTAGAAAGCATACATGCTATCTCAAAACAATTCCATAAACTTGAATAATAATTAATAACATAATTCTAAACAAGGAAATATAAATACTTGAATTTGAAAGAATTACAATGATAGTATTACTTCTCACAACTTGCTAATGGAGTTGATGTGTATTCCTCTTGAACCGAAAGCTAAAATTTAGTTTATAACTACTGGAAATTTGACAAAACAGAGAAGAAAAAATATTTAAATAAATATGTTTCATTTATATATATTGATTTATGGCTTCTTAAAACTTATATAACATAAAAGTAATTCTTTAAGTTCAAAATAAAAAGTTGAATAGGATTATAAATATATATACAACATCTCAATAAAATCAATGATATAAATAAAGATTTTGAAATAAAATTATATAGAACTAGCATATTTGGTATGTGTAATATAAAAAAAAATTAATTAGAGAAATTTTCATTTCAATTAAAATGGACCCATAACAAGTAGTAGTTGTTTTAGTTAAAAGGAGGGGTTAATGTTAAAGGCAAAGTAGTTCCTTTTTAGAGTGATCCAAGTTTTGGATTCAAAGCAAAACAAGTTCTAATCAAATATTATTTTTAGATTAAGAAAAACTATACTTTAAAAGCACAATAATATCAAATAGGTACTTATTATTAATATTAAGAATTAAAAAAAAGAAATAAAAAAAATTAAATTGAAATTCAATGTCTAGGTCTAACACACCTACATCTTGAAAATTAAATTACATCTACACCATTGTCGAACCCACACTTAATAACACAATTCAATATTGTCAATCACTATTGCCGAGATTAGATGAGAGGATTTTGTTGCTTCTATAGTTCATGGTAGTTGACTATGGATGGTTGTGGGGTTAGGTGTGAGTTTGACAACGGAGTGGAAATAATTTATTTTTTCATGATAAAAATGTTTATGACCCTTTATATCACAAGATAATGGACACATCAATACTTAATAGATTGAATTAACATGAAACATTGAACTAGAAAAAAAAAAGATCAATAATTCATATAGGTAAAATTAAAGGTGACACCAAATACACAATTTTATGTAAAACAATTATGAATTGTTTTAATTGAAGGAGTTTTTTTATATATATATACACTAGTAGCTATGGTAAAAATAATTTTATGAATCCTTTCATTTAAAGGAATTAAAGATAACGTAAGACAATAAACAAGGATATCTAAATAAAAAAACTAGATCCAATTTAATAATTTGATAACTTTTGATATGTTTTTTAGATTTTAATATTATTAGTATTTATTGACTTGTTTTTAGGCATTTTTAGAGTTTCAATAGTCAAAATAAAATACCAATACGAGAATATACAATTTAAAAGGGATTTAAAAAATTTATTTTTAATTATTTAAGGTGATGTGTGTGTATAAATATAAATTAAAAAAATGAGAATTCATGTAATTATCTTAATATTTTAGTCTTCTTTTTAATTATAAATAGAATGGAATTCAAATAATGTTATTATTCGGTAATGTCACCATGTTAGTATTTTTTAAGGATTTAATAGATGGAGTTGATATTTTTATATATAATCAAAGATAATAATTTTTATTAAAAAATGATAAATAATAATGTCTTTATTTAAGAAAAAATCACAATAACTTCTCTTAGATGTCATAAAATGAAAATTTTCATTTAAAAGTTTAAAGATATAGTTAAAAAAATCCTTTTTTATATCAAAAAATATTCTCAATTTTCTCAATAATGCATGTGTGTGCCTAAAAAATAAGGGTAGTAATATTGTTCTTATTAGTTTGTGTCATGTAGGATGTAGACATAGTCAAGATATTATTGTTACTGATAAAATGATTCAGATTTAGCTTAGTTTCCTTTAGGCTTCTGGGATGAGAGAAAGACTAATGTAATTGCTTTTATTTTGCTTAATGGCAAGGGTTGTAAGGTGACTTTTGTCTATATTTGTCTGTGTCAATGTTGAACTTATTCAAGATTGAAAATGTGCAACCATCTAGTAGGTGACTCAGTGGTAAGAGCCTGTAATCAAGGGGTTTGCTCCCCCTGTGGTCACAGGTTCAAGCCCTGTCATTGCCAATATTGATGGCTATTAAAGGCTTACCTGGTCGTTAACTTCAGAACCCGTAAGGATTAGTTGAGGTGCGTGTAAGCTGGCCCGAACACCCCATGTGAATTAAAAATAAAAAAAAAGGATTGAAAATGTGCTTGAGATGCTCATGTCTTAGTATACTTGTTAAAAAAACAATAAATAATGGATAGCTGCTTAATTTTATGGAATATTTAACAATTTTATAATGTTAAGGATCGGACTGATGATTTTATTGAATAAAAATGAAAGAGATTATAGAAAAATAAGAATCGAGTTAAACAAAGCAATTTTTAGTAAACCATTTGAGGTGGTTTGGGTTTTTAAGGACTAAACTTCACTTATGACATTTCTAAATGCCTAACAAATAATAATAATAATAAACTTAATTCAAAGAAATATATTTTAGTGATCCATTTGAGGTGATCCAAGCTTCCAAAAACTAAAGTTCACTTATGATATTTCTAAATCCCAACAACTTAGAACAATCTATTTAAAAAACTTTTTTTAAAAAAATAAAGGATATGGCTTTTGAATTTTTAATCAGATTTTAACAAATCCAATCCCCTTACTTTGTCATTTTATTGAACTTGAAAACAATCCGAAACACTATCGTTTCTTGATTTATGAATCCTAATTGTCTTCCAGCTATATTTGATGCATCATCATCTTTTGCTTGATTGATCATGGAGTATTGATTTTGTTTGTGTTCATATATCACTTTGGTCTTTTACATGACAAATCAATTTTTTACCATGAAAGACTATTCATTTCCCTTGTTAATATAATACATAAGGAACATTACTACCCTTCCTTAAAAAACCTTAACCTTGTATTTGAGGTGAGGATAAGTTTTTCCAAGCCATTCTTCTCTTACCCTACCCATACTACATTTTTATTATTTTGACCTTGTCATTTCACTAGAAGTTTTTGTGTACACTTATTCCTTATTGTCTTTTCCTTTTAATCAAGGATTCTTTTTGGGTTCTATGCATTATTGTCGTTCCTTGTTGATTGGTGTTAGTTTTGGAATTAATTACTCTTATTTTCCAATCCTTCCATTTAGAAATGAGATATGAGAAATGGGATGCACTCGGGACTTAACTAGGAGCTCTAAATGATAAGTTACCTTCCCTATTCTTTAATGCATTTCAAAGGGTTCATAATATTAATAATCTTAACTTTTTTTTTATTGTTGGATGCTTAATTGAAAAAATGGTTAGAGTTTAAGGTACACCCAATCTCTCTCCTTGTATTCCTATTCTTTTTTTTCTTTTTTCTTTTTTTTTATTTGCCTTTTTTTCTTTGATGTGCCTTGTGAAGATTTGATTTACTATTTTATAATAATATAGTCTTGTCTTTAACATGCTCTTCCATTGACCGATTCTTATTTAACACAAGGATCTAGGTGATTAAATTGGGTGGGAGTACCGATATAGCATCTCAAATGAAGATATTCTAAAATATAGGTGATAGTTAAATCGTTTCACCATTTTGCCATAGTTAACCATTTGGGCCATTATCTAGGATTATCACTTGCAAAACAACATAAAAAACTTTCTAAAATCGCATTAGTAATCTTGGTATGCCTATCAATTTAGGCATGATAGGCAAATGACATGTGTATTTGTACTTCTTAGATTAAGAATAGCCTTGCTAAAACTTGCTAGTAAATATAAGATCTCTATTAGTTACTATATCTTTAGGTAGCTCATGTAATTTTATTACACAATGAAAAAAGATTTGTGCCATAAATGATGTGTAAGGATGAGTTAATGCTATGAAATAAACATATTTGGAGAGTAGATCCACCACTACTAGAATTTTTTGTACCTCTTTAACCCTAACATAACTTTCTTTACAGTGAAATCATACCCAATTATCTTTGAAATCCACCTCTTTTGAATAGGTTTTCTTATCTTCTATTCTAATAAGAACTTTAGGCTCTATAGACCTGCTTTAATCCTGAAGAGTTGCCTTAAAATATATGGTCTTCACTTATATATTACTAATACAATAGCTAAAATCTCCTTCTCATAATTTGATAGGACCAACTCTTTTGCTTTCAAACTTTTACTAAGATAATAAATAGGTCTTCCATCTTGTGTTAGATCTACTTTAACTCCCCCTACAAAAGCATCATATTCAACAATAAAGGGCTTAATAAAGTCAGGTAGGGGTAACACTAGTGAGCTTGTAATTGCCTGTTTTAGGTTTACCAAAGCTTGATTAACAAAACCATCCCAATTGAATCCCTATTTTTTGATAACCTATTAATAAGCTTGTTATGGCCTCACATCCTTTAATAAATGTCCTATAATAACTCGTCAGCCTAAAAACCCTCTCAAAGATTTAATGTTGTTGGGCTTAGGTCATTTAACCATAGCCTCAACCTTATTTAGCTCGGCCTTAACGCCTTCACCCAATACTATATGGCATAAATACTCCATTTTCTAGCAAGCAAACTTGCACTCAAACTTTTAACATATAATTTATGCTAAGCTAAGAGCCTTAAAAAAACTTCAAATTTTAATGATAATTTTTTGTTCTACTATAAACTAGAATATCATAATTTTTTTTCTCTCCTTAAAATAGGTCTAAATATCTCATTTATTAAGCCTTAAAATATAAAAAGGGAGTTAGCTAGCTCAAAAGCATAACTAAGAACTTATAATGACCATTATGAGTTTGAAATGTTATATGTGGAATGTCCTCTGATCTTATCCTGATCTGGTGGTACCTAGATCTTAGGTTTAACTTAGAGAAATAAGTTGACCTATAGATTTTATCCAATAGCTTTTCAACCACTACAATTAAGAATTTGTCCTTCATTGTCTTTTAATTAAGGGCTTGGTTGTTAATGTGTTTTCTTCATGATTCATTTGATTTTCTTACTAATAAGATAGAATATGAAATGCGCTTTGAATAGGTATGATAGTTCCAAACTCTAACAATTCCCTTATGATATTCTCAATCTCTATTTTTTTTGGTAGTATGGATAACGATAAGGCCTAACATTGATTGATGGTGCCTTTGTTTTTTAATTGTGATGGAGCAGTTATGACTCTTTTATAGAGGTAAACCATTAGGTTCTTCAAAAACTGCAACAAATCCCCTAAATAACTCTTGTATGACTTGTAGTATATATACATTAGCCTTAGATTTAGCCTTCATTCCTTAAATTTACATAGTAATCCTTTAGGTATTTTCTTAAGCCCGCACATAAATCCTAGCCTATAATTAATATTTGATTCCCAGAATATTAAGCCCTTAAGTTTAATTATCAACCTATTCAATTGGAATTCCATAATTAAATTAGAGAAATCCCAAAGGGTAGGTCATAAGACCTTTAACCATTAGACACCGAGAACCATGTCACATCTTCTTAACTAGATCGCCAAGGCCTATGTCTGAAATTACATCATTTAGATTGAAAATTTAAACCTTAAAAAACTACCTTCACTTTGGATTCTAGTCTTATATGTTATCCTTACCCTAAAAAAGCTTGTGCTTTTTAATATCAATTCACACCTTCTCAGAAACACTCAAATGGTTGAAATTATAGGCGTCTGCTAATGCTATGGTAGGATTAGGACTCCCTACTATAGCATGCAAGGACATATTAACCATTTTAATAGTAATAACAAGTTTTTCTAAATCAATTCGGTTTCTAATAGTTGGCAAACTCTTTCTTTTCTACTCCTCAAACTCTTCCTTAATTAGAAATAATTTTGGGCCTCCACACTTGTAGCCTAGATTTCGTTTATCATTATACTTGGAGCTAAAACCTTTCTCTTTTTTCTTTTTTCTTTTTTCTTTTTTTTCTTTTTTTCATTTGAGCTAGTGTTGGCTTTTAAAATGGTAGATTGTATTTTAAATCAACCTTGGGCTCGATGAATGAAAAACTTTTCCTAGAATTCTACTAGTATTGGCTTCCAACTTTGATGAATTACTGTGATATTCTCTTATAACTTTGCCATTTGACCAACTTTTGTGGTTATGTGATGTAATTGCTGAAGAAGTTCTTCCAAAATCTTCCACTGTATTTATTGGTTCTGATATTGCTCTTGTTCTTGTTGTTCAATGCTAGCAATTGTTTTTAGTAAGTAGTTAGTTATATGTTGTTTCGTCACCCGTGATTTGCTAGGCTTTGATACCAAGTTATAACAATTTTGTAATATTAAAGACTGAGCTTGATAAGGTTACTGAATAAAAATAAAAGTGATTACTAGAAAACAAGAACTAAATTAAAATAAACAAATTTTAGTTAACCATTTAAGGTGATCTGAGCCTCTAAGGACTAAAATCTACTTATAAAAATCTTACATGCTTAACAAATTAGAATAATCTACTTAAATAACCTAATGAAAATTTAAAGGATAGGTGTAAATCTTATGTTAAATAGCAAAATCCTCAACCAAAAAACAATAATTTCAGAGAAAAATTTTTATGACTAGAGATGAAAATTTCTTGATTAAATAGTATAAAAACTTAGATGAAATAAAAATAAATTGGTACATCAAAAATGTCGAAGGTCGGGGACTTGATAGAGCTAGTTAGATTTTAATGAGTGGTATTTTTGTAAATAAAAAAGAAAAAAAATTCATTCCCTTTGTATTTATAATAGCCACTGGTTAGAGGGAGAGGAAAATGAGAACTTTTGTTCTTCCTCTCCTTCAATTCTTCCATCTTCTCTTAATAATTTATTGGGAGGATGTAAGTTAATTGAAATCCTAGCAAGAAGCTCAATCAAAGTAGAAAAATAAAAGAGAACAAGAGAGGGATTGGAAGCTAAGGGAACTCGAGAGAGAAAGTGTATAAATTTGGAAGAGAAAAGGAATTATTGAGAATTTTTACAATAGACTTATTTATCTGAGTTGTTTATTGGTGGTAAGATGTTTCTTTTACAATAAATAAACTTAATTTCTTGAATTATGATGGGGGTTGAAAATCCCTAATTTTTAAATTTTTTAGGTTTATGTAAATTTAAATGAAATTACAAAATTGTGTCAATCATTGGTTAATTATGGGTTAAATGACATGATTAAGGAAGTAATTAAAGAAATTGAAAAACCAAATTAGAGATAAGTTAAAACGTTGGGGTCAACCATGATTGGGTTTTTTAGGGTTTTGGAAATTTGATTATATTGAGCTGATTAATGATGTTTCAATGATGTTGGTGAAGTTTGGGGTAAAGGATACATGGGATTTGGTTAGGTTTTTGGGGTGTATTATGTGAATTAATAAGCATGTGAGGGTTGTTTAGGGCTGTGTTTAGGTGCATAATTAAAGGTTGTTATGACAACCAAAATGAGAAAAATATAGGGTTGTTATGACAACCCTAATACGTGGAAAAGATGAGTTGTTATGACAACCCTAGTTTGGGGGAAAACAAGTTGTTATAGTTACCTAAATTCATGAAAATATAGGTTGTTACTACAACCCAAAAGTGGGGAAATTATGGTTGTTGTTGTAACCCAAACATGTGAAAAATAAAGGTTGTTATGACATCTTGAAAGTGGGAAAATATGGGCTATTATAATAGTCTAGATAGGTGTGTGTGTGTGTGTGTGTGTGTGTGTGTCGGGGGGGGGGCTACTATAACAACCATATAGGTGTGTATTTTTTGGATTGTATAATAGACATGAATGGGTATGTATGTGGGCTATTATGGCTGACACACACACACACACACACATGAATACACACACACACACACACGTTCGTGTGCATATATAGCTCATTAGGCCATTACAACTATACACAAAGTCAGTATATTCTTTAACAATAACATAAGCATATTTGGTCAATCATTCCATTAATATACATACAAGCCATTAGGCTACAATGCTGAAAAAATCATTAAACGTTTGCCCTAAAATTATTCCTAACGAGTATTTAAACTCCAAGTTAAAACCTTAGTTTCCCTAATGGGTCTCATATAAGCCCAATTTAAATAATAATCAACCCAAACTAATTAAAATAAACAAGTTTAAGACCCAAATAAAATGTCTCCTCTCAAAATAAATAAAGTTTGATAGCCCAACTAATTAAATAAGACAAGTTCGTTGTTTCTGCATTTTATTTGGTAGTAGCAAAAACCCAACTTAAAATGAATGGTTCTTTCTTGTATTAATAAATTAGAAGGCATGTCATATACTATTAGAAATGTATAGAAGTCTAGTTTCCATCCCATCTAGACTCACAGTAAAATTTGACCTGTAGCTCTATTTATGACCAAAAGAGTAATGAAAGGTCAAACTGTTCGAATCTAGTATTCTTCTCTCAATCCTTGTGTAATGGTCTTTGTTCCACCAACAAGCCCTTCTTGAACATGAATCAGATTAATCAAGGCTTGTTCTTTATTATTACAAATCCTCTTGAAGGCCACCTTAGTCCATGTATCTTGAAGAAGTCCATTGAAAGCTTCTTTGAATTTCTTAGCCCTAAGCCTAGTAACGGGACCAACTAGAACTTCCAATGGATCCTTTGATGGTTGGATCGCATCAAATAAGTAAATATTTTTTTTATTGTTGTGATGTGAACTAGTGTTATTGTGCTTTGCATGCAGCTGTGAATTTAAGTATTTACAGAATGGATAGATAGAGAATACAAATCAAATCTTATATTCTAGTGGTGATGAGAGTTGTTTCAATTTACCCTGACACTGTTCTTTGTGTCAATTACACATGGATGTACCCACAAAATGTTTCTATCGGTATATTCTAGTGGCAATGAAAACTGTTTCCCTTCTCCCTGGCATTTTTCATGGTGTTTATTACAAATGGGTATACCAATGAAATGTTTTTGTTGGTATATTCTAGTTTTGATGGGAATTGTTCATTTTCTCCCTAGTACTGTTCATGGTGTCAATTACACACAAGTCTACCGATAAAATGTTTCTGTCGGTATATTCCAGTGGTATTGAGAACTATTCCTTTTCTTCCTGGCACTATTAAGTGATAACTAATGTTTTTTCTTACCAACTGAATTACCGACGGAATGAGAACTCCAATACCCTGACAATTAATGTTCTTTTTTATTGGGGTACACTTTCCCCAATGGAATTACGGATGGAATGGGTATTCCAAGGTGATGCTAATTAATGCTTTTATTTATTATTGACTGGTTACTCTTTTACCTAAAGACTCACCGATCGAATGAAAAATATATGAAGGGTATTTGAGAATTTTCGTGCGATAAAAATTCCAACTTGACTTCACGATTGAAGCACCGACAAAACATTTAAAGACATTAATATTTAATATTCTGTTGTTATAAACCTAATATAAATGATCACAGACACAATAGACCAGGCTTCATCTTCTTCATTCTTCTTCTCCTTTCTTACTTTTTCTTTTTCTCTCTTATATTATCTACTCTTATCTCTCTAAACTATTCATGAGCTGAAATCAAACATCATCTTCTCTTCTCATCCTATGATGTGTTGTCTTTTTTTTTAGTTTTTTTTAATTCTCAGCCGAAACTAAGCGCGCTATAAAGGTAAGAATTTTTCATCCCTTTTTCTTCTTTATTTGTGTGTTTTTTCTTGCATTATTTTTGTTTTCTTTAGTTCATTAATTTTGTTCAATTTTGTGTTCTTAATAATTTTATGAATTAACAATTGCGTTGATTTTAGTTATTATTGAAATAATTTTTGCATTATTTTATGGAATTTTAGTTATTATTTTGTATTTATTTCATTTAGAATAATTTTTTGTAAATTTATAATCATAAATATTACCACTTATAAATAATTATGTTGAATTTTAGCTGTTATTGAAATATTTTTTCATTATTTTGTTGAATTTTATTTATTTGTTTTTCAATTTTGTTATTCAATTTCAATTAAATATGTAGGATTAATTTTAATTATTATTTTGATTTTTAAAAAATTAGATTAAATTATTCTAAAATTAGGATTAAATATATTACCATTTAGAAGAATAAAATCAACTAGTTTGTGACATATATGTTGTGTATCTGCAGGTTTAAAAATTTTAAAGCTTTTTTTATGCAAGTTAAGCCCGATGGAGCTTTTTTGTTGAAACGCATGTGCGAAGTGATAACAGCCAAAAAAAGGTACAACAGTTCATGGATAGCCGAGCTTAGTACTTTATGGTACATTGGTTTTCAACCATTAATTTTATTAAGTTATAATTTCATTCAATTTGATTAATTTATTTTTTCTTTTTATGATACATATAACAGTCACTTTAAGGAGAGATATGGGGACAATCCTTCGACCCATCTGGATCTCGATTTGGATTTGTGGTTGAAGACAAGATCGTCTGATAGACCCGATAAAAACTAGGTGTATGGACTCTATAACACTACGATCGAGAACTTGCGGACAACCAGTAGTGTTTTGACCGTTAGATGCTCGTAATCGGTCCCTAGCACTCGTACTCTAGAGTTTGAGGTGATGTTAAACCAACGAGTACACGATCGGACGAATCATCTTAATGAAAAATATGAACGACTCATTGTGGATTATGAAGAACTTCGTTTAGTGGTAATGGAGATGAGATCACACGTGTGATCCATGTGCTCCTCTTTATTGACCCAGGGTCCCGGTGACGACCAACCTCTTCCTCCAGCACCACCTTTATTTTGGATTTATTATATTTGAACGTATAAATATTTAAATTTGTAATAAATTTGTAATTTTTATATTATTTAATTTCTTTTTTATATTATTTTAATTTGATTTTTATTTAAATTTTGTTTAATATTTGTTTTAAAAAAATATTTTAAAATATTACGGACAAGGTTACCTACGAACCACGTCTGTTGGTATATTTCAGAGAGTTAGAAAAGAATTACTACAAATATCATTGTGAATGTTAACTCTATGATGGAATTACAGATGATATTTCATTGGTGATATATTATATTTACCGACCGATATATCGTTGGACAAATAAAAACATTGATAAAATTGCATACGGGTTTTTTGTCGGTTATATGACAAACTTCCTGTGAGAAATACAGATAAAATAAAGCGGATAAATGTTTTTTGGCACGCTTTGTCTGTCTGTTAATTAATTACCGATGGACTTGCCAACAAACCAAAAATTACTGATGAGAGTTTTTCTGATGGATCGGTTTTGTCCGTGAGCTTGTCGTTAAAATACATACCGACAGACTATGAGTTTACATATCGGTGAAAATTATCATTGGTAAAACTATTAAATTTGTTCTTGAACTAAGTAAATGATTTTTTTTTATTTAAGTATATTATTTTTTTAAAAATTTCTAATCAAGTATTTTTCATCCAACTTTTATTAATTACTCCCTTGAGATAATTGCAATTTAGATACACCATTTTTTTATGTTTCCTCCATGAGTGCATGAACTTTATTTTTTTTAAGTATATTATATAAAAAAATATATAATCAAGTATTTTTCATGCAACTTTTATTAATAACTCCCTTATCTCATGACACATTATTTGCCCTAAACTACTAAATTAAGCTTATGAAGTTTTATGATTGGAGGGAACTTTTCCTTCCAAGTTATTTTACCCTTTACAACTTTTTATATAGTAAATATCCCAATTGTCATTGTATCCAAGAGGTAGGAGAAGAGTAAAATAACTTGAGAGAGACAGCTTCTTCAAATGAAAGGGAAAGATCATAATTTAGTAGCATGGGGCAAAGGATATACCAGAGCAATTGATAGTATTTGGATGTAAAATACTTGATGAACAGTTTTGGAAAAAAACTGATTTACTCAAACAAAAACAAATTAAAATTAGAAAATATTAAAGATTGATTTACATATAATGCAATTATCTCGTGTTCCATGAATTGCATCGATCTTTATATATCTTTCATCTTTTTGCTTGTCAGAACTTTTCACATTTATTTTTATATGAATTTAATTTTGAGTGGAAAAGATTTTTTAATTTAATTGTATAATTATTTTTATAATATTTTTTATTTTTTTAAAACTCTTACAATTTACAAGTTTATCTAAAAACCTTGTTCAAAATAGTTGGAAAAGGCTTCAAATCCAAAGCTTTCACACCTTACCTAGTTAGGATTCCAAAGACCCCAAACTAATAATAAAATAAAAAGAAAAAGTGACGAGTTAATCGACCACTTGAGTCCAAAAATCACATGTTAGAAAGACATCAGGTTTGTCCAAAAAAAACTAACCAATAAGATTAAGAGTGTTTTTGGTGTTGTGATAGCTGTTATGATTGTGATTTAAAAAAAATTATTTTATAAAAAGTACTTTTAGTTGTGGTTGGTTTGAAAAAATAGGTATTTGGTTAAAACTGTGGTTGAAATTGAGGTTGAAGAAAAAATAATTTAATGTGTTTGGTTAAAAATGTTTTTGAAATTGAGGTTATAAAATAATTTAAAAAAATATAAATTAATATTGATGGTTTTTAATTTAAATATTGTGGATTTAACTATTGCGGTAACATCATGAAATAAATCATACTTTATATATATAAAAAAATTTATTATTCTATTAAACTATCTACAATTCCATTACGTACAAAATTTATTTGACAAGAACTACAGTTTCCATAATTTTTTAGCGTGTAATAAAATTAAATAAAATATCATCATGTATAAAATTCACTCTAAACTAGTTTTTTTTTTAAATTACTACACCTAAAAAAAAAAGTCATCCAAGCAGTGTAAGTGAACAGTGCAAGAAAATTGCACTGTTCATTGAACAATGCAATTAACGTAAACAGTGCAAAAAAAGTATGGAATAGATGCTTTGTAAATACTGTGTTTTCAACGCAGAAAAAAGATGGGATTCATTGAACAGTATATCACAATTTTATTTAACTAAATAGTTACGACTACGTTTTAAATAAAAAATAGTCTTAGCTGCAGAGCCAATCAGGCTCTAAAAAATAATTATGGATATGCATGATCGAGACTTAGGATATATAACAAATCATGATTAACCTTTCTAGTTATTTGATGTCTTTGAATGATTACGATTTTTACTTGGACGTAATCAATTAAGATTTTAAGTTTTTTTTTTTTTTTTTCTAATTAAATGACACTCTCTTTAGCTGAGAACTCCCATATAGAGTACATTTCAATGTTGGCAATAGAGTACAATTGTGGGGCAATTGTTTGATGCTCATTGGATCTAGTAAGGAGTACTAGCTCTTTAACCTAAAAGGATTGCCTTTGCAGTTGATAGATTGTGTTCTTTCCCTTATCTATTTTATATGTAATTTGTTTTTAGGTATATTATAAAAGTGTTTTTTTAAAAAAGTCAAATTGCTTTTTTTTAAATTAATTTTTTTTTGATATTTTTATATTTTTTTTAATGTGATGATATTAAAAATAATTTTTTTAAAAAAATATTATTATTATGTATTTCTGAATAAAACACGCTTTAAAAAACAACCATTACCATACTTTTAAATATTTTTTAATTCAAACCTTGAGGCTAGTATGATGAAAAAAATATTTCTTTAAATGTACAACATGCATCATATGGTAGATGTATTTTTAAAATTATTTTAAAAAATATTAATACTAATTAATGTATAAACTAAACTGGTTCATAGATACTTCTTGCTATAAAAAATAGCTAGATTACACTTTAAGTAACAATTTAGAGTGTGTTAAGTTAATTAGACAATGACTCATCATAACTATTTTTCAATTATATTGTAAATGTATATATATTATGATTAGATTATA
>Ga0325402_1001665_pt1 | contig 18558 bp, 16 predicted proteins | sample PopdelMetagenome_22_FD_207212 | JGI IMG/M metagenome (GOLD analysis project Ga0325402, IMG submission 207212) | Populus deltoides microbial communities from Bellville, Georgia, United States - Xylem-PdKOR-R3 | ecosystem: Host-associated > Plants > Phyllosphere > Stem > Wood/Secondary xylem...
TTTTTTTTTCACTGAGAGCTCTCCACAAATTCTAGAGTTTGGTTATTGTATTGAGTTTCAAGAATGGATCGTTCACCTATAGAAACAACTAAAAAACTAGTTTTTATATCAAAATTAATACGGGATAAAAGAGATTTAAAATTAAAAAAGAAAGAAAAAAAGAAACTATAAAGAGAAAGCAAAAAAAAGAGAAGAGAAAGTTGAAGAAGAGAAAGAATAAGGGTTGGAAAAGTTTGCAACTTTGCAAATTTTACTCATTTTATCAAAAACTTCCTAACATTTAGAAAAAAAATAACATATAAATACTAAAATCCTAATTAGAACAAACAATTAGACTTATAGATCATTAAATAAAATATCCAATAATAATTAAATTAAACCCAATAAATAAACATCAATAAAATTTAATAACACAAGAGTTGAGTTATCCTTCCACTACTAGAATTTTTATATTTACTGATAGAAATTTTCATTAGTATTTATACTATCAATCCGTCAGCAATGAATTTACCCATGGAATCACAGACAGAAATACTACGTCAGTAAAACTCACATTGCTAATTTTTGGTTTGACAGTCAGTCCATCGATAATAAAAAAAAATATTTATTACCGATGGATTTACTAAGGGAAAAGCATGCCAAAAAAAATTTTAACCACTTCATTCTGTCCATCAGTATTTTCCTTGGGAAGCTTGTCATATAATTGACAGAAATACTGTATGCAATTTCATCGGTAATTGTTTAAAAATATTTCTTTTAAAAAATCTATTTAATAGAACTAGAAAATAATTAAATTAATATAAATCAACACTTCATAATAATCAGGAACTGAGTTGCTTGGAAAGAAGAAGAAGAAAATCAACTCAAATATATTTACAACAAATAAATAACACAAAAAATAAACAACAATAACAACAAATAAATAAATCAACTAAAAACAATTTCCACCTAACCTAGAAAACCTATTTTAGAACCCATAATCTAGCAACAAATAAAATAATTTAATTGAAATTGAACAACAAAATTTATAAACAAAATCTAACAAAATTGATCTCATATGAAAAACAAAATCCTATAACAACATTCATACAATTATTAAGAATAAAAAATTTTAAAATAAAATAATAAACACATATAATGCAAAAAAACACAAAAAAAAGAAATAAAGAAAATGTTTATGTTAATGTAGTTGCGAGTGAAGTTAAGAAGAGAAAAGAAAAAATAAATTTATAAAGTATGTTAATTAAAAAAAAACTAAGAAGAGAAAAGAAGAGAAAAGAAGAAAAAAGAAGAAGACATGCCTGAGTGTGGAGGAGAAGAGAAGTTGAGGACAGGAGAGAAGAGAAAAGAAGAGAAGAGAAAGAAAAAAAAAGGGATGATGGTGTTTTTACATAAGAAGAAGAAGAAGAATAAGAAGAGGAAGGAGGAGAAGAAGAAAAAGCGCTTTTGATGTGAAATGAGAGATTCTTGTCTTTTTATTGGGGCATTTTATCAATGAATAATTAAATATTAATAATTTTAACCATTTCTTCGGTGATTCCGTCTATAATATTTAATTTAAATTTTCAATTTAATAAAAATTTTTTAGAAACCCCTTAAATATCATCAATGACTTTTTAATTTGTCGGTGATTTCATTTATAAAAAACAGTAATTAACAGTACAATTGAGAAGTAAACAATTGCAAAAATTATATTGAGTTTCAAGAATGGATGGTTTAGTTATAGAAATAACTAAAAATTAGGCTCTATTTCAAAGTTGATGTGGGATAAAAGATATTTCAAATTAACGAAAAAGAAAAAAAAAAGAAACTAGCCCCGTTTGTTTGCTGGAAAATAGTTTTCTTTTGGAAAGTGAATTCCGGGAAAATGAATTACTTTCTGATGTTTGGTAGTGTAATGGAAAATAAGTTGGAAAACATTTTTTAGTGTTTGGTTATGTCATGAAAAATGAGCTGGAAAATAACTTATTAATATTTTATTTTTTTCATGTTTATTAAAATAATAAGGAACAAATCTTAGAAATTAAAAAGTTGAATGAGAATGAAATTGAAAAAAAATATAATTTCATAAATTATTTCAAATAAAATAAATAATAATCAAAATAATAGAGATCAAATCTAAAAAATTAAAAAAAATGAAAGATGAAGAAATTAAAATAATAATAATCAACATTTCATAAATTATTTCAAATAAAATAAGTAACAATCAAAAGAATGAGGACCAAATTTGATAGATAAAAAATTTCAATAAAAAAATGATAAGGAAAAAGCAAATAGCAATTATAAAAATAAGGACCAAAGTTAATATAAAAATTAAATTTTAAGAGATGAAATTGAAATATAAATATTCAAAATAAAATATATATAGCAATCAAAAGTTTGAGGATCAAATTTGATATAATTAGCAAATAATGACATTTCTAAATTTTTCACAACTTCCGGAAAGTGTTATCTGCCCAAATTTTTCAGGAAAACACTTTCTTGAAAACCAAGCCAAATTTTCCTTTGACTGGAAAGTGTTTTTTATTGACCAACTTTTCTAATGGCAAACAAACACAAGAAAGTTTGGAAAGTGATTTTCTGGAAACCACTTTCCGGAAAACAAACACAGCCAAAAGGAAAAACACTTTTCTGGAAACCAAACCAAATTTTTCTTTGGCTGAAAAGTATTTTCCGTTGACCGGAAAGTGTTTTCCATTCACCAACTTTTCTAATGGCAAACAAACACAGAAAAGTTTGGAAAGTGGTTTCCCGAAAATTACTTTCTAGAAAACAAATATGGCATAAGAAGAAAAAACAAAAGAAAAAGAAGAAAGGGTTGAAGAAGAGAGAATAGAGATTGGAAAAGTTTGCAACTTTGCGAATTTTACTCAATTTATGAAAAACTTTCTAATATTTAAAAAAAACATATAAATATTAAAACCTTAACTATAACAAACAATCAAACTTATAACACATTAAATAAAATATCTAATAATAATTAAATCAAACCCAATAAATAAACCTAAATAAAATTCAATAACAAAAGAGTTATCTTCATGGATTATACGAACTTGTAAACTCTTGTCTCTGGTTTTATGTACCCGTCACCAACTCCATATTGTGTCTGTTCCAAGACTTAGTTTCACCAGCTTAGTTTCACCAACTCCATATTGTGTATATCCCAAGTCTCAGTTTTCTATCACGTTTGAAATTAGATCAAAGTCACATAAGCTATCGGCAGTCATAAACACCAAAATGCAGAGAATTGACAGCATATCCCGCCAGCAGAGATAACAACAATTCATTAATGGCAAAGGGAAGGAGATAAGGAGGCAAAAACGCAAATTATTGGATCTTAGACTACATATCAGTAGCCCTCAATAAGATTAAACCCAGGACTTGTCAAGTTAAAATATCAAACTCCCAAGTCTTAATCTCTATACTTCTGTTTGGGGGGCTGCATAAGAGCATGGATAGTATCCTGCCAAAAGGAAATGATAAATTGTTTACTAGTTAAAATAATGGAATGGTTCTGGTCTTGAGTACTAAGGAACAGATGGTAAACCATTTCATTTGTAATAATTACATTACATATACGGTGAAAGTTCCAAGATATGAGACTCATTCCTCGCTATCTACTGATCATTCAGAGATATATTCATAGAAATATATGAACAGCACATAGACTGACACAATTTATGGGGGAAAAATAAAGCTAAAAAATTGAAATGTCAAATCTTGGCAGCTTTAGGAACGGGCTCCGTGTCAATGCCATTACTTTAAATTGCTTCTTGTGATTCCTTCAAAAACATCAGAAATTAGGGAAGAAATCTTGACTGCCAGTCCTTAATCTTGCTTTCAAATCGGTATTCCCAGGGGTGGGTATCAAAGGCCTACTTAAACTTTAAAGAACATGTTGTGCACTGTCCGAAACACTTGAACAACCACATTCAAGAAATGGGTCTTTTTTTTTCTTTTCTTTTTTTATGAATATCAATTCTTGTAAGTCTTTTATAAATATAGGACAAAACCCATGACACATGGTAGGATGACTAGATTGTTCACCTTCGAACGTAAAAAAAATGCAAATATTGTTGATGTATTTTTCTAGTGAAAAAACAAATTGTATAGAGATTAATTTGATATGATATAATTTACTTTGTGGATCTAAAAGTAACTTAGACGACGTGTGAAAACATAGTTTGACTCAAATAAAATTTAAAGATTTTTTTTAATATTAAGATAACAACATATTGGATTGACTTGGGTCAATACGGGTTAACATGTCAAATCCACGACACGGGTTATGAGAGACTATAATAATCTCATAGTAAGTAAATCAAAACAAATTATAAAGCTCAATTCTCAAGCAACTCAATGTTGAAAGATGAAATTGAAAAAAATAATTAAAAATATAAATAAAACAACTTGAGTTAATAAATATACAAATTAACACTGGAATAAAAAAATTAATGAAATAATATAATTTTAATTGTTATGATTCAAAACTACAAAAAATAATTAATGTACAAGGGTGAGCACTTGAAGGCCTCAAAGCTATCTTTTTATCCTCCTCGTATGAACTCACTATACTCATCTGTTGCATTTCCACCAATGATTGCTGCATGGTTTCTAAGGCATTCCTTATACCTTACCACTTTATTGGGGGGCTTTTTGATCCTCCTGCTATTTTGAAAGGGAATGTCTATTGGTGAGGACTTGAGCTATTGCTACTGAAGTGACAATGTGTCCATGGCTAAATTTTTCTCTCTATTTTATTTCCCAAGAAAATGGAAAGAAACTAAAACAAATGACTCATTTAGAAAAGTCGGTTATGTTAGGAATATTTAGGATGGAAACAAATATGGAGTTGGCTTAGAGGCACGAAAACACTATCTTTAAGGTGTTTATTTGTCTCACACAGAGACAACAGCTCTAGGATACAACTAAGCCCTCTAAACCTCTAAAAGATTAAGAAGATAAGACCAATAAAAGAATATGTTTTTTTTATTGTGTTTTTTTTTGTATAATAACATGCTTTTATAGACTTGAAACATAATGATGAAACACTATGATTGTTCATCAAATAATATGATTGTTGATGAAAAATATGATTATTCATCAAACAATATGACTATTCATGAAACAGTATAACTATTCATATTAAGTTTCAAGTTTCAAATACTATATTTTGATATTATAAATATTTATATAATAACATTAGGAAGCCAAATAGGAGAGTTTGTCTACCATGATTTAATTTACTACACAATAAAAACTGACACTTAGAAACATTATGAGGGAGTGTTTCTTTCCAATGTGGGATAAACATCTTTTTTTTCTTTATTCATTTACAAACTACACCAACAATCTCCCACTAGTTTGTAATGAAGGTCTTTTCACTTGATAGAATTATGCTTATAAAAAGATATTTTGCAATTTAAACCTTCAATTAGTGTTAGAACTTGAATCCTACTAAAGTTATTGGTGTCCGCAGATTAAACCAATACTTTTATTGTAGAATAAAAGATATTACTCTTAAAGAGGCTTACAATAGTTTAGCACGACCATGTGCTAAAATCTTATTTTTTTCATGAATATTTACAAGAGAAAACCTTAACTCTTGTAAAAAACGGCACCACTTTTATATTCATATAGGTGGAATTATACATGTTTTTATTACATTAGACACAAACTTTAAATTTTATTAAGAGCCTATGTTTATCCTCCTTTACGTAATAAAACACACTGGATACTATCAGAATAGGGACTCAAATTAATTATCAGTGTTCAACATATACAAAATAATAACTTGTTATTACCCATTAATCTAAGAGATAAGCTTCTTGCTGATCCGAAGTTGGGTTCCTATTACTAGTATCTTTAATAACGGGTTTCAACCCCATTCCATTAGTTGTTTTGTTGTATCATGTCTCTAGATAGTCCTTTTGTGAGCAAATCCATTAAATTATTCACAGACTTCACATAGACAATGGTAATTACACCATTTGTAATCAACTCTCGAATATATCTATATCAAATGCTTATATGTCTTGACTTACCATTATAAATGTTATTATAAGCTCAAGACATAGTTGCTTCACTATCGCAGTATAAAGAAATAACTGACATAAGTTGTGGCTACAACTTAGTATCAAACAACATATTTCTTATCAATTTTGTTTCTTTACCTGTAGTAGTCATAGCAATAAATTCTGATTCCATGGTAGAATAAGAGATGCATGTTTGTTTCTTAGATGCCCAAGATATTGCACCTCTTACAAGTGAGAAAATTCATCATGATATGGACTTATTATCACCTGAACTAGTCATCCAACTTGCATCACTATATCCTTCCATCACAGCTGGAAAATTAGAATAAAACAAGCTCAAATTGATCGTTCTTTTTAGGTAACTAAAGACTCTTGCAATAGCTTTCCAATGATCTCTATTCGACTTGCTTCTATATCTTGATAATTTGCATATAATAAAAGTTATATCTGGTCTTGTACAATGTATAGCATACATAAGACTTCCAATTACAATAGTATATTCTAGTTATGCTACCGTTTTATCACAATAATCATTTAACTTCATGCTAGAGGCAAATGGGGTATATATTAGCCTCCTTTATATTGAGATGCTTAAACTTATCAAGCATTTTCTCAATATAATGTGACTGATTAAGTGCATAGCCACTACTATGTTTCTTAACTTTGATACCTAAAATTGTATTTACTTCACCAAGATCTTTTATTTTAAAGATAAAAGTGAGATACCTTTTGGTTTCAACTATTTCAATCATATTGGTGCTAAATATTAACATGTTATCTACATAAAGACAAATAATCACACCAAATCTTTTGTAAATTTGGAATACATACACTTATCAGCATCATTGTGATGAAAATCATTCAATAAAATTGCTTTGTCAAACTTTTCATGTCATTATTTCGAAGCTTGTTTTAAACCATATAAAGACATTACCAATTTCAAACTTTTTCTTCATTTCTAGGAACTATAAAACCCTCAGGTTGCTCCATATACATTTCCTCCTTTAATTCTTCATTTAGAAAAGTCGTCTTTACATCCATTTGATGAACATACAATTTATAAATTGATGCTAATGCAAATAAAACTGTAATTGAAGTAATTCTTGCCACCGGAGAATAAGTGTCAAAATAATTAACACCCTCTTTTTGAGTAAAACATTTGGCAACTAATCTTGCTTTGAAGATTTGTATAGAACCATTGGTATTGTATTTTCTTCTAAACACCCACTTACATCCTATTGGCTTAGAACCTGTAGGTAAATCTACTTGGACCCAAGTATTGTTAGACAATATTGAATCCATTTCATCATTTACTGCTTCTTTAAAAAAAGCAGCATCCTTAGAAGACATAGCTTGACTTAATGTCTTTAGATCATCTTCCATATTTTGGATCATAGGTGTTCTTTTTAATACTGTATTTCTATCACCTTCCACTAAAATTACAATTAAATCAGTAGAAATAAAATATGTATCTATGTGTTTTTCCTTTCTAACTCATTGAATTCTTCTAGGTTCACTTGAACCTATTATTTCTAGTTTTTTACATTTTTCATTTAGCATTGAGCTAGGAGTCATTACTTTTAGATTTGGTTCTTGCACATTTGAATCACTTATAAATTTATTTTAGATAAATTCAACATGTATAGATTCAATAATCACATTAGTTTCTAAATCCAAAAGTCTATAACCCTTTGAATTTTATGCATAGCCAACAAAAACATTCTTAAGACCTCTGAGTTCTAATTTTGTTTTTTGAGGATTAGAAACTTTATAAAAAGCTACACACCCTCGTACTTTAAAATAATTCAAATTTGATTTTCTACAGTTCCATGCTTTATAGGGAGAAACATTTAATTAATATTTTTTTAGATAGTACTCTATTGTAAATGTGACACGCAGTAATTAAGGCTTCACCCTATAAATTATTTAGTAATTTAGCATTCAAAAGCATGTCATTGACCAACTTAAATAATTGAGAATTCCTTTCTACTTTAGGAAAGGCTTCTTTATCATCTTTGCTTGAATAAATACTTCATATTTGTTATTATTATCATGCTAATATGAAATATAACCATGCTTACACATATATTTTAAATATCTATAATTTAGATGTCCTAGTCTAGCATGCCAAAGAAGAGAAGTAGATTCAACCATCTAAGTTAAAATATCATTGATTTCATTAATATTGAACTTAAACATGCCATCACAGGAATAACTTTTTTCCCCTACAAACATCTCACTCTTAGTTACAATAACTTTATCAAACTCCAAAACAATCTTGAACCCTTTCTTGCTTAAGAGACTAGCAGATACAAGGTTTTTCTAATTTCAGGAACACGAAACACATTAAGCAAAGAATTTTTTTTTCTAGAAGTAAAGTATAACTCAATAGTTCCTTTTTCCAAAACTTTGGCAGAATTATGGTTGCCCATCAAGACCTCTTCAGGTTTTTTCAATTATTCATAAGTCTTGAATCATGCTTTGTTGTTGCAAACATGAACTGTTGCACTAGAATCCAACCACCAATCTGAAGTCTTTACAATATTAGTTGTCTTATTTAATTCGATAATCATTTCAATTTGAATGTTTGAAACCATGACAACTAACTCTCTCACTTTGTCTTTTTCAACCATATTCACTTTGAAAGAACCACATTACTTTGTTGAAATTCTTGAATCTGCACTCTGTTATGTAGTGCCATTTATTTCCATAATGGAAACAAACTCTATGCTTCTTATTAGCATTTTATTTCTTCTTGAATTTGTTTTTTTTTTTTTTGCACTTTTAGATTGTTTTGAGTCATTGTCAAATCAATTTCAGTAATCAAATTCACTTTAGAATTTGTTACTTGCAGTTCACGCATACGAGATTGAACCTGAATTTGCAAATGTGTTTGAAATTGTTCAAAGGTATAATTGTATGTAAAATGCAACATCTTCTTCCTATATTCATTCCAGGATGGAGGAAGTTTTGATAAAACAACCCTTACCTGAAGTGAATCAGGAACTTTGATATCCAAATCACTAAGTTTTGATATTAACATTTGAATTTCATGGACTTGATCCATGATTGGCATATTATCAGTAATCTCATACTAAAAAAATAATAAATTAAGAAAACGATCAAAACCTGATTTTTCCTGCTTGTAGTATGTCTCCAAAGCAGCCCAAATTTCTTTTGGCGACTTCAATTTGGAGAAGATGTCATAAAGTCAACTAGTCAGAGTATTCAGCAAGCATATACCCTCAACAAAACACTCCATCTTCTTCACGTTTTAGCCTTGTAGTCTTAACAGTAGCAGATTCGTACCATCAAAATGATCTAGTTGAATTTTGACATCCTTAGCAACCCTGACATTGGAATTCATATTTGTCTCCATCTGAATAAACACCTTAAAATTGTTAGGAATATTTAGGATGGAAACAAATATGGAGTTGGCTTAGAGGCGTGAAAACACTATCTTTAATGTGTTTATTTGTCACATAACATAGACAACACCTCCAGGATACAACTAAGTCTTCTAAACCTCTAAAAGAATAAGAAGATAAGACCAAGAAAAAAAATATATGTTTTTTTTTATTGTGTTTCTTTTTTGTATAGTAACATGCTTTTATAAACTTGAAACATAATGAAGAAATATTATGATTGTTCATCAAATAATATGATTATTCATCAAACAGTATGACTATTCATAAAATAGTATAAATGTTCGTATTAGGTTTTAAGTTCCAAATGCTATCTTTTGATATTATAAATATTCATATATTAACATTAGAAAGCCAAATAGAAGAGTCTGTCTACCATGACTTAATTTACTACACAATAGAAACTCACACTTAAAAATATTAGGAGGGAGTGTTTCTCTCCAATATGGGATAGACATCTTTTCTTTCTTTATTCATTTACAAACTGCACCAACAAGTTATAGATAGAAGAGAAGAAACAAAAGTGAGTAAATGCATATGCCATACGTGAAAAACTGACAGAATGGAGTTGCGTTCTTTGGATGATGTGTTTTTTTACCAAATTTGACTCATTTCTCTAGATTTTGTACTCTCAATTAAATGACAATATTGCCCCTTTAACACACTAATATACCTTGTTGGGCAACCCCACAATTTAAATTTTTTTAACACTGGCACTGTGTGAAGGAGAGATTTTCACTTATTTCAATGCCATTCACTTATTTCAATGCCAAAATATTCAATATTTGATCATGAAAAGAGAGTTTTAAGGGTTTAATGTAAGTTCTTCTGTCTCTCTATTTATTTTTAATGCCTTATGTTTCCCATTTAGGGTTTAATGTAAGTTTATCAAGGGTAGTGAATGGACATTATTATTTAGAAGTGGCAAATACTATTATTGTCTTATAAACTTTGAGAAATACTCTTTTTTTCCATAATAATTGTCAAACCCGTTCAAGGTTTCAAGTCACTTGATTATTGGTCGGCTTCAAAGGTAAAGTTACATTTAAGAGAAATATTTTTCAAAAAATGTATGATAATCCTTGATATTTACAGGATTTTCAAATTTGCCTCCTTTTTTAATACATTTCCCCCCGGTTTTTCATACTCCACCAAAATAATTGTACATGAAGTTATCACTTAAATTCAAGTTTTAGGATTCAATTTTGATACTATAATTTTGTTTAAATTCAATATTACATAGTAAAGTAATACTATTTGTGTAATAATATCTATTAAAATAGTATTTTTTTCTCTCTCTTTTTAACTGCAAATCCTAATCCTTGACATCATTGACATGAGAAATAAAAATATTGTATATATAACAAGTATGTCTGCTTTGGCCAAAACAAAAAACATTTCAACACCAAAAGTGCAAGTTTGTTGTTACAAGATTTCATGTGTTAGGCAGTATAGTTAAATAATATTTTTGAAATTTTTTTATCTTGAAATTTTTTTAAAAATAAATTTTAAATAATAATAAAATGTTATTTTAACACATTTCTAAATAAAAATACTTTGAAAAATAATGTTTTCCACGCTCTCAAATAAACATTAAATGGTCACTCACCTTTTTTATAACACACTTTTCTCTCAAATACAATAGCAAAAAAAAAAAAAAAAAGAAAGAAGAAAGAAGAAGAAGCAAGACCAGCCAAGCATGCGGGGAGGCCACAGTCACCATCTTCCACGGGCAGATAGTTTTCTGACTTCCACCGGCAACTGTACATGAAACTCTTCTCAAGAGAATTTGCTGCCCAAAAAGGAGTACCATTTATATAAGATCCAGCACAACAACAAAAGGGAAATTTATTCCCTCCTCTCTACTCTAAATCTAACATAGAGAGAGAATAATGGAGGGAGAAGGGGTAGAGAAATATTCACAGGTCATAATGGAACAATATTGTGCTTTCATTATTCAATATCACCTTAAATATCTTCATCTAATGTCTATGCAAACTCTTTTGATTAGCACTTAGAAAAAAAGAATTGAGAGGGGTGATTTAATGCTTGGAACTTGTTTTGAAGAAAGAAATCTAAAGCTAGGGTTTAAAAAGAAAGAAGAAGAAAACTTGAATTTTTCTTGCATCCATTCCTTGAATCTTTATCCAAGTAAGTTGAAAAACACGTTTAGAATGATTAATTGTTATAATTTTATGTTTTGATGAAGAAATTAAATTGCTATGATTATGTGAATTTGAAGATTTATGGTGTTAATTATTGAAATGATGTAATTTATGATTGAACTTATATTAGGAAGCATAAATTATTAATGGGTAAGTGTTTAATTTAGAAATGGAAGAAACAAACCACTCCGCCCTTTTTGTTATTGGTCTCGGCAAAAGGAGAAGTTTCGGGAGATTGAAGAATTTAATGCAATTGTTTAGGAATTGTGAGAATTTATGGGCTTATAAATGTTAATAAATGGAATGGTGAAGGATGTTACAAAAATAAAATATTCACCCTTTTTCCTTGAAGGAATTTTGGCCATGACATATGAAAAGGAGAAAAAGAATTTTGACTTGGATTTTGTTAATGTAAAAGAGTGATTTTAGATGAATCGGATGGATTGTTGGAGAATTAGAAAGTTAATTTCAATGAAAGGTTAAAAAGGAGAATTTTACTCTTCTTAACTTAAAATGAATTGAGATTTTTATTATTTGGTTATGAATAATAATTGACATGTTGATTTTTGTGCTGGTGCAAAAGAGGTCGCAGAACCTAATTAGCAATAAGGGACCACTTCATGCCCACAAACACCAGGTAGGTGTTAAATACCCTATAATAAATTAATTGTTTAATTTAGTATTTTAGAAGAAATTTCCTTTGATTGTAATTTTAATGTAGAAATTGTGAAATAAAAAGAATGGAAATGATGCCCTGTTAAATGGGCGTGTTGAAAGATTATTTCCTAGTTAATGGAAATAATGTTGAAATGGACATATTGGTTGAACTATTTTCCTTTTCTTTTTTAGATGAACTTCGGATATAATGTACTAATTAATGGACAACTTGAGAAAGTCATATCCTAGTTAATGAAGAAGATATCTAGTAAAGGATTGGCAAAAAATAAAATTTAGATTAAATTATTATATTGACGATAAGTACTTCATTTAATGAGCTAGTGCGTATATTATTTCTTTATGCTTCAAATAACCCTTATTTAAATTGTGTATTATTAATAAGTGTAAATTTTCTAGTCTTTACCAAATGTTCACATGTTATATAAATATATTGTTAGGTACATCGCACCCTCGAGCTAGAAAGTAGAAGCATAGATGGAAATCCTTGTTTAAGTTAATTTTTACATTGGAAGTATTAATATTATGTTTTATATTGCCTGTATGTTAAGGAATTTTAAAATGTTTAAATTATTGCTGGGTATGTAATTAAGAACAATGACCTTACTTTAACTAGTAATATAGTGTTGTTGTATTTATATTTGAATGTGTATGTGTCCTAAGAAATTAATGTTATTGTAAATAAATTAGTTTTAAATATTGTACATGAAATCATAGAATGTTAACTATATATAAAAAAAATACTACAGTGGATATGGAAATTGTTGTGTTTAGTGGAGTTGCAATGTTTATTTATACTGGGATGAGTTTGTGGTTATTATTTTATAGGTTTTGATTTTGAGTCGATAATTTGATATTGAAAATACAAAGGAGATTCTGTCAAAATTTTTAGAAAATATTTACTTGAAGATAGACCAATTAACTCTTTTAAATAACTTTTTTTAGGCCTTGACACAATGCATGTATTCAAACACAAAATAAAAAACTTTCATACATAAAATTATATCATTTGTACCTTTCATAATTCATCCTCCAAACCCTATAATAAGTTATTGATTCCAACCTTACCACACCGAAAAAATTAGTTTCCAGTAGCTTTATACTCTTGAGATCATCACACAACAGTGTGGATCCCAACAATTTAAATGTTATATTTTCTCTATTTTTATGAGATATTTTGTTATGTATATAATTAACAATTATAGTTGCTTCTTCTTACAAGTTTTGAGATGCTCCCAAACTTATCAATGTAACATTAATTATTTCTTTTAATATTTGATTATTTTATTCTACAATGTTATTTTATTTAAGTGATAAAGAGTGTAGTTTAATGAATAATACCATTTTTAAAACAAAACCCACCAAAAGATGTTTTGTATTCTCCATTTATATCATTTCCTACGTCTTTTAGCATTCTTGTAATGTTTAATATTTCAATAGCTTTATTTTTATTTTTAAACAAAAAAAAGTACAACAATCCCTTACCGTATATATAAAGTAATCTAATTTTTTTTTCTCACCTTTAGCTACATAAAATTTAAATCATCAATATATGAGTGAATTAAAACAAATTGTTATAACAGTCTCATGTTCAATCATATATAAAAGTAATGTAATATTTGTTCTAGTCTTTAGTTGCATAAATTTTAAATCACCAATATATGAGTAAATTTATATCCATTTATGACTCACTCTAATATTTTTTTCAACTCAAATATTTCTCATGTTAATTTATGGCACATTATAATATATTTTTTTTTAACTCAAATATTTCTGAAGGCCATTTATGACAAATTAAAATATTTTTCTACCTCAAATATTTTTCATGTCTATTTATGACATATTATAATATTTTTTTTAACTCAAATACTTCTCTTGCCTTTTTACGTTACATTATAATAATTTTTCAACTTAAATATTTTTCATGTTCATTTATATCAAATTCCAGTATTTTTCTAACTCAAATATTTCTAATGCCTATTTATGACAAATTATAATAATTTTTACTTAAATATTTTTCATGACTATTTATGACACATTTCAATATTTTTTTCAACTCAAATATTTCTCACACCTATTTCTAGCATATTATAATAGTTTTTCAATTTAAATATTTTTCATGTCTATTTATAGCTCATTCTAATATTTTTCTAATTCAAATATTTATCACGTCCATTTCTAATCATAATATTAGATTTCTTAAAATGTTTCAAGTTTTATAATGTTGGAAAAAATATATAAGAATAAACAACATTTTTTTACTAGGCAGTAATCATATTTATTAGAATATCATATAAATGTTTTTTTTTTTAAATGTAGGATAGCGTAGGAAAAAGTAACTTTTCGACTAAAAAAATTGTATACATTCTGACTTTTTATTGGAGGAATGAACTTTTAATAAATGAAAAGTAGAACAGCGCATATCAAAGCCCTTCCGTGATTTCCGGAATATCAATCTGTCATCGTGCGATCGTCCACCATCAATTTAATTTAATGAATTTAGAATTGTCGGTACTTTTTTTAAAAAAAAGTAACTTTTATTTTATATTAGATTTTTTTAATATTAAGTTTTTATTTTTATCATTAATATATTAAAATCATTAATTTAATAAAATATATTCTCAAAACAAAGTACCGTTCTCCCCGTAATCAATCTAGCTAAGTGGTGATAGTCAAGAGATCACTACTGCCGAGTGATTGAAGTGACCACAAAGAAAAGTAGTTTTGATATCTCCATCACTGCCACCAAGTGTCATGATTTTACCGGTCTGTTGGGGTTCAAATAGAAATTGCATTAATAATACTCCTTTTTTCCCCCTTTTAATTAAAAGAAATAACACTTGGAATGCCCTTATTAGCACAAGTGGGAAAGAAAAAGACTTCAAGAAGTGGAAAGAAAGGTATTTATCTTAGTAATTCTTAACAATGGTGGCGATAGCTAGCGACGGAGAGAAGAGACAGCCCCAGTTCAACCACCGCACCCGCTCCTTTCTTTCTCCTAAAGAGGCCAGACACCAACTCCACCATCCTCTAAAGTATAAGTGAGGAAACTATCTCGTCATAATTAAGGAACAGTCACAGGCTTTGCCATACATTTCTTTGGCATCTTCTAATTACTGTGTGGAAGAGTGGGGACTCAGTGGTAGCAAATAGCAAGACATAAAGAGAAGAGTCGGAGCGTGTGAAGACAAAAGAAATACAAGGTGGAACCCAAAGAAAGATCTAGCTGGGAATTTGCTTCTATCTTTAAGCATTTTAAACGAACTCCAATGGCTCCTCTGCCTCTCCTACCTTTATAAAAAAACAAACTTCCCTGAGATATATCATCGCCTGCAGAAGAAGCCAAAAGAACAGATAGAGAGATCTCTGTGTCCTTTCCTGTAGGTCTAAAAAGAACGAAGTCACCTTACCAACTTCCTACCAGCCCACCAAGAACCACCGAATAACACCATCAATGTTGCTTGGAAATTCCTTATGCACCACCAAAAAGTTCTTCCAAAAAACCGTACAAAGGTTCAAGTCTTTTCTTTCTGGTGATCATTACCAAAAGCTACCAAAAACTCCTGCTCGCAATAATCCTCGTCCTCCTTTCACTGGTGGCAGTGACATGAAGGCCCAAAAAAACTTCATCAACATCAAAGACTCGGACAACTTGTGCAACGACTTCACCGGCAGGCGGGACGACACAGATAAAGAGAAACCAAAGAGAGACGAGAAGAAGACAGCATCAGCCCCGTCGTCTTCGTCAGCAAAACAAGAAAGAGATCAGGACCTAAACTCAGGTTTCATGAATTTGTCAAAGGCAACCGCTGTGAAGAATTATCAGTACTTACAAAGGAGAGATCAGGACTATACAACCGATGATCCTAACAATGAAATCAAGAGTTCTTATGCTAGGAAAAGATCACCACTACTGGATGACAATTCAAGTTCTAAGCACATTACATGTGAGGGAAGGAGTTTCTTGGTGGCACAAAAGTTAAAGGAGCTAGAGATGATGGATGTTAGCAACGTAGAACATGTATTAGATGTCGAAGAAGTTCTTCATTACTATTCACGCCTTACATGTCCAGCCTATCTTGACATTGTTGACAAGTTTTTCATGGATATGTATGCAGAATTCATTGCTCCACCTGCGAATCCACGCAGTGTCAATTCGAGGCCAAGGTTGCGTTCGGTCAGGTGATCGACTCTAAATATCCCGGAGAAAAAAGATAATCAAGGCCTGGCAATATTTCATGTTGTCACATTTGTTTTCAGATTTGTTGTATTTACAATTTTTTTTTTCTTGATAATTGTATTTCTCTACAATCATAAATCTGTGCCACAGGAGAAGGACAACAATTTTTGTTATGTGTACTCAGTTTATCGTTTACCCGTTCAACTGACCTGCCCTTCCTTGAAAATCATTTCCTTTCAACATTATAACCATGGATATCGTTGTTATTGAACAAACCCATCAAGCCTAGGCTGAATTTTATATATATATATATATATATAATCCAGGATGTCTGGATCAATTTACATGTATTATAATTAATTTTTAAATTCATTAAATATTCTATAAGTCCAGCAAGTAGATAAAATACTATAAAAGTAACAGCCATGCACATAAAAATTCAATCCTACAGTGCTGAGATAGAGAATTCCCTCTCATAACTGCTATGCCATGAATCTGAGTGTGCATAGGCTGAATTCTTTGTTTGTTTCTTTGATTCCTTCGATATGATTTCTTATATCATAGACAATAGTGGGTGAATAATGTGAGATCTGCTCTCCTTTGGTGTTATTTGTGGCAGAGGATATATAGGTTAACAAAAAGTGTAAATAGAGATAAAGGAATCTTTATTTTATTCTAAAGGTAACGAGGATATCCAAGACTGATCTTGCAAAAATTTCATGGTAAAAGTATATTTTAAAACTTGTGCTTTAATGCCAAATGCGTTTATTATTTCGTCAAAAACTAGCCTAATTCTAGAAATTAAGTGATTTTTCAAATTCCAGACTAAGAAAAAGCTTAATTCCTTTTTTTTTTTAATCAATTACCAATATTGATAATTTGGCAAAAATACCATTTGAATTCATTAAAAAATATAAACATAAAGACCTCTATTTATATTTAATGGGCCTATGTGGGGTTGACGTAACCCAGCCCAAATTTGATTACTTGAAAAGACGAGGAAAAAGAAGGTAAGTTTTCAACATCTAGAAAAAGAAAAAGAAAAAAAAAGTTATTATGACCAACTTGTAGTTAGGTTATTTTTCCTTGGCATTTAATGAAATATAATGTTTACGTTGGTATATTTTAAAATTATATATTATTTATTTTTTTAAATTTAATAACAAGTTTATTAATAACATTAGAACTTGGTCTAAATCAAAAGACATATTAGGCCGACATACTCAAATTTTAAAAGCCCAACCTTAGTTTTTTCAAATTAAAAAAATATATTTTATTATTTATTTTTAATACTTAAAGTAAATGGATTCACGACGAGCTATTATTGCTTTGAATGTTGAAAAGTAAGATGTTTTCAAAAAATAAATTAAAAAAATAGCTCAATATTTAATAACATCAGAGTCGAAAATATTAAGGTAACATGGGTTAGATAAATTTCATCGAGACTCTTTTTATAGGTTTTTTTTAGTATTTGAATTGTGCTCAATAAGCTTAATATATACTTACTATTATATTTATAAATATAATTTAAGTTGTGATTTCGGATTACCAACTTTTAGAGTTGTGAATTCACAAGTAATTGGAATTAACAAAACCAACTAACCTTAAAAAAATTAGGCTGAAGAAATGAGCACTCATTTTTCAATAACAATAGCTAAAGGAGCTAATACTACAACTACATGTTGATACTCCTGATTTGATAGCCATCTTGTTTTTTTAGCTAAAGCTGCTCTTCGCAGCTGTACTGATGGCTGAGAGGCCTGAAGAAAAATGTTGTTCTACCTTACTTCACCTATCTAGTGCTTCTGGCTTCCATTCCTTGTGGTTACCACTGCAAGAGCATATTCCTAGTTGGATTACCTACCTAATTCTGAATCTTAATAGGACCTAGCTAGGGGAAGAAGGCACGTAAAAGTTGGATAGTTGGCATGTAGAAGTCTGTTATATAGGCTAAATCTTTTCAGTGTTTACTCGGCTCTAGAAGAATTCCTTCCCCTTAGCATTTCTCAGTTACCAAAGCAAATTGTATAATTAATTTATCACAATGCGAGATTCATTTCTCAATCAAGAAACGCCTC
>Ga0325402_1001666_pt1 | contig 18554 bp, 6 predicted proteins | sample PopdelMetagenome_22_FD_207212 | JGI IMG/M metagenome (GOLD analysis project Ga0325402, IMG submission 207212) | Populus deltoides microbial communities from Bellville, Georgia, United States - Xylem-PdKOR-R3 | ecosystem: Host-associated > Plants > Phyllosphere > Stem > Wood/Secondary xylem...
AAATTATACAGGGACCAACCTAAAGAATATGTTCTAGTCATTAAATGTATCTGGGTAGTTTGGCTATCTAGTCTCAAAGGTCTTTCGCATGCTCAGTGATCGCCCTCGAAAGGTTGATATGAGGTTTACAAGCAGCGTGAAGATAGAGGCCCTGAGTAAAATCAGTTTGGCATATCAACCACTATCGAGCAAACAAATCATACGAGAGCTGGATAGTTTCGCGAGCCTTACCCAGGCTAAAGCCATTGGGGTGCCGTTACTCCTCCACTTATCTTAAAGTTGGTACCACATGTATATAAAACAAACGAACTTGAATGATGTTCATATTAACATATATGCGTGATAAATATGAATAATTATGCATGCTAAAACAGTAAAAAGAACAATAATAATAATAATAATAATAATAATAATAAAATACACAAGAATACATAATAAATAATAAATAAATAAATAAATAAAACAACAAAAAAAAACTTGATAAACACCAACAACACAAAAAAAAAAAAACATATTTAGCAATAAGAAAACAAAAAAAAAAAGCTTAGTCCTAGTCCCCAGTGGAGTCGCCATTTTATCGCACCCGACATCGCGGCGGCCTTAAAAAAATAACTCTAGATTAGGGAAAAAGAACAGATTTTTGGCATCTTGTTCTTTTAGGAAAAAGGTCTTGTTTAAGGAGTCGCCACCTAGTATTATGGTCACTAGGAACCCTAACTGGTCAACAGAGATTCTATAGTTCGGGACTGGTTACGTAAAAGAGAAGATATTATCACCCCTTAAACGTTCTGTCTAAGGCAAACTGCATTGATGTTTTATATTTTATAGCTACGCAATAGTTACCAACGCCAGAGTTGGAATTATCCGTAGTTGAATATTCACTGACGCCAGAGTCAGGAATATTGTGAATAAATCATCAGAACGTAAACTAATAAAGATTTAGCAATTTAAGACCAAAAAACAGCAATGCAGTTTGCCTTAGGCAGAACGTTTAAGGGGTGATAATATCTTCCCTTTTAAGTAACCAGTCCCGAACTATAGAATCTTTATTGACCAGTTAGGGTTCCTAGTGACCATAATACTAGGTGGCGACTCCTTAAACAAGACCTTTTTTCTAAAAGAACAAGATGCCAAAAATCTGTTCTTTTTCCCTAATCTAGAGTTATTTTTTTAAGGCCGCCGCGATGTCGGGTGCGACAGAGTGAACATATAAAAAATCTAGTGGTTTTACAAAATAGGTGTCACAGTCATAGCTAACTAAGTCAACCACTTTCGAAGCCTTGTCGGAGCAACTTCGATGTCATCGTCATCATAGGCCACCTAATGTTGGTAGATGGGGTGCACATCTTTCATTTGGATCCAACCTTGCTCAAGTCAAAGTTCTTCATACTCATTTGTGTGAAGATATCAACTCAATCAACATATAATTGCCAAAGACAAAGAGGAATAGTGGATAGATGACATGTTGTCTGACCTCTATTCCGAACGATACATTTTGAATATGAACCCGACAACGTGTCATCTAACTAAAACATTGAGAAATTTGAGCTTTTAATTTGGAATATGGCTAAAGATCAATTTACCCCTACCAAACTCAATTGTCAGCCTCAAAGTTTAGTGTCTTTTTCAATTTGATCTTTGATTATCAATTTATGCATTTTTGAACCTTATTTGATTAATATACTACCAATCTTATTCAATTTGACCATTGATTAAACCAATGCTAGTCCCTGAAGTCTCGCATCTTTTACAAATTGGTCATTAGTTTTGAATTTTTTTAATCAAGTCCTTAATTGTGCATTAAACTTTAATATTTATATAATTAACTCCTGATTTGATCAAATTAACTTTTTAAAATTTCAATTTAACCCCCAGACTTCAATCTCTCCCAATTAAAGCCCAAATTAAACTCAAAAACCAATATTTCTTGCAATTATACTCTCAATAAATTCAATTAAACCTTGAAAAACTCCAATTGAGTTTTTAAACATCTAACTTTGAATTTTTCTTTCAAAATTAATTTTTTCTTGTCAATAGAGCCTTTATCTGTCCATATTGGAATATTAATTTTTCTAACCTTGTATATTTTATCCTCCCCAACCAGTCTTTAACAATTTTATGGGTGTTATTCATGATCTCTCCACTGATTTTTTATTTATTTATTGGTATTCCTTTTTCTAATTTTTTGGTTTGTTCTATTTTTTGATTTTTTATATATTTATATGGGGTCTCAAAATAAGTAACTACATATGCCCTCTCTCTACAATAGTTACGGAACTAAGACTTGTTAAGTGCTTTGCGTAATAAGTTTGTAGGCACAAACAAATTGTTCTGCAAATCTAATCTTCTCAAAGCTTTAATTTAGTTGACCTGAACTCTGTCTTCATAACGATCTCCTTCAACTAGAATTATGATTCAATTTTTTTTTTTTTTTGCTAAGAGATGAATTCTGTCAACTTGACAACTTTTATTTTTAGCTTAACTGACTCGAAACCCTGAAGCTCAACAATTCCCTTTAAGTAGAACTTTGGTTTCAACTATTCTTGTTTAGAAAAGAGTTATGTTGTCTCAGCAACCCTTGTTTACATCTTAGTCGACCTAAAATCTTAAATCTTAGCAATTCCCTTCAAGTATAACCATATTCTTATAGCTATTTTCATGTGCAACTATTTTATTGTAAAGTTCTGTTATCTCAACGACTCTTGTTTTTTAGCCTAGTTAACCTGAAATCTTACATGTTAACGATTCCCTTCAACTTAAACTTAGTTTTATAGCTACTAGGAGAACCATATTCTCACATCTCTTCTTCTATATAAATGTTTTTCTAATAGAGTCTTGTCATCTCAACGACTCTTATTTTTAACTTAGTTGACTTGCAATCCTGTATCTCAGCGATCTCCTTCAACTAAAACTGTCCAAAGGCATCTTAATTGTTTTGATTGAATCTTAAACATTTTGTTCACAAGGCTAGTTCCTTTTCTAATTGTAGGGCTAACTTCCCTTTTCTTGATTTCCCAGCTCAATGATAATTTCTTTGTCAATCTTTAACTCATTCAAGTCTCATTTCAAGGAATTGTTCCTATAAAATAAAACATTGTACAATGATTTGAGTTAGATGCATGTATCCTTACCTAATTTGGAAACATAAGTCCCTTTTTTTTATAAGCTCTATGTTTTCTTGTATGAGCTTGATTTTTTGCTTGAATTTCATCTTCTCGATCTATAATCTTTTTTATGTGCTACGTTTCTTACCGCCTTGATTCTTGGGAAAAGTCTTCAACTTTTATTTCTTGTAGGGTCCTTTCTTGCTCCATTGAATATGTGGTTTGACATTACTCTCCATCATGTTTTTATCAATGTTTTAATTACCTTTTTCATTTTAAGGGCTTTTTGGTTTTGTTTTAGCACTAAAATCCTTTTTCCAAGAAAAAATCTTTAAAAGACTTGGTTTTGTTCATGAAAATTGAAACTTTCAATATATGCATCAAAACTATGTTTCAAGCAATTCTCCTAAAGGTTTTATCAGTTTTAGAGTGTAGGTTGTCTTAGGTCAAACTTTTATTGAAGGTGACATTTTATTCTAATTTTCAAATAAGTTTCAAGCATTTACTTGAAAATTTGTATAGAATCAAAGTTTGCCTTCTATTAGAATTTACATTTTCCTTGCATGAATAACAGCGAGCTGCTACTCATTTTATCACTTTGCGTGAAATGTAAGATAACCGTTTATCAACCTAAGTTGTGTATGCTTGATTAGAAATGACTTTTAAACGTATGTAATGCAGACTATAGCTATGGGCTATGAAAGAAATGGATGTTTTGAGGTTAAAAAAGGTTTTTAAGGACTTAAAATCACTTTTTCTCCTGCCTCTTTTCTTTTAGTGAAGTCATCTTATAGACTTTATTTGGATAAATTATCTTTCTTGATGAAAAGTCTCACTTTAAGATCTTTGATCTTTCTTATGTTATTTAGTTTTGGAGCATCATCAAACCATCATTTCTTTTCTTTCACTTCTTTCTTTTCTTCTTTCTTTTTGCTTCCTCTTTTTAGTTTTTGTTCTTTTTTTTATGATGATGCCCCTTAGTGTTAGGTTCTAACTTTTATAGATCCATGTATGCATTTCAGCAATTTGCTTTGTTTACTTACACATTTCTTTCTTGCTCTCAGTGTTGGGTGTGATCAAAGTCTGGTTTTTTCTTTTCAAGAATACAATCAGACTTAAAAATGGGACTGTAAGGGATAACCTCTTTATGATGATAGATAAAAATGGTCTTTCTTCATTTCAAATACACATCATTAAGATTTTTTTTTAGGAAAAGGATTTCAAATGTTTTGAGATCATACAATTTATAAAGAAAAGTTTTTTATACCAAGAATTCATAGCCAAATTTCACTTTATTACTTTAAAAGAAACTAAATATATGATACATAGTATATCGTTATAGAATCGGAATTCACGGGTCTAGCTAGATCTTTTCCATCCATTCTATCCAGCATTAGAGCTCTCCTTGAGAAAGCTTTCTTCACCATGTAAAGATCCCTATAGTTTGGTGCCCATTTACTCCGGTCCTCCCTTGGTAAGTGCAATATCAGCACTAGATCTTCTTTCTGGAGCACTCGAGGTCGAAACTTCTTGTCATATGCTTGAGCCATTATTTTCTGGTATAGTTGGTAATGACAAAACATAGTTATCCTCTTTTCAGTTATCATGTTTAGCTATTTATATCTCACCTTTTCCCACTTCGTTTGTTCTAGCTTAGAATGTACCAAAACCTTTAATAATAGGATTTTCATTTCTAGAAGCATCGTTATCTTTATTCTATATACCAAAGAATATAGGGCGGCTCTTGTTGAAGTTTTGACTATTGTGCGATATGCGTAAAGGGCAAATGATAACATTTTATGCCAATATTTATAGGTGAGTACCATCTTCTGAATAATCTTCTTAACATTCTTGTTGGCAATTTCTACAACACCATTAATTTCGGTCTATATTGTGAGGAATTGGAAGACTTGATTCTTTATTTGGCACAGAGCTCCACTATCATATTACCGTTGAAGTTCTGAGCATAATCAATAATTATCTTAATTTTTCGACAGACCATATCAATATATCAAGTTCTTTTCTACAAACATTTTTATTACCTTCTATGCTACATGAACATATGAATTGGCTTTTATCCATTTTGTGAAGTAGATGATAACTACAAGGACAAACCTATGTCCTTTTTAGAATTTTTTAAAATTTTGTATTTTAAAAACTTGAGCTACCCTTTCGCTTGGAAACCAATTACTTTTGCATTCATTTTATTGTTTTCTTTATTTTAATTTTAATTTTTGTAAAACTCAAACACTAGACATATTTAATCCTAATTAAGCACAACTTCCAATTCCTATAAAAAAAAAAAAAACAATTTTATTGACAACGCATATATTAACATCATTACATTTTCCATAAGCACGAGAAGAAATACTCGAACAGTTCCAAATTACGTGACCAAAACGGAAAACAAACCTCAACCGAGCCAATTAAGTCAGAGACCGTCCATGCATGACCTTACGCCTTATCCTTATTTTGTTGTTGTTTTCTGGAGCAGACGGTGGCTAGGATTGGACATATTTGCCGTCCATATCACATTGGGATTTTGAGGCATATTTTAGTAGTGTTGTTCATGTGCTCCTATCAAATCCAGACATCATGTGTATGTAGTTAATTTCTCGTGCCATCATGATGCATGAATTTCTAGTATTGTGTTCCTTAAAAACCTCTAAAAACAAATAACTCAGCAGCTATTCTTCTCTCCTCCCAAGAAAAACCCTACTTCATATATTCGGATTCTCCTCTCTGTTTCTTTTTCACGCCGAGGAGGGGGTCGAGATTTCAACTAAGATTGCAATATTATTCATTAATTATAGGGACATGGTCTCCTGGTATTGAGATATTTAAGGATCGTTGCTCAAGCATGCATGAGATTATTCACCCCCATAAGTGGGTTCCTCGTCATCAAAACTTTCGACTAGTATTTGTTCTTTTCTTCAAGCATTTTCTTTCCTATCATTATAAGCGGTTGAACACTCCTTTTTGCATCAACAAAATGCAAGTTGGGCTGAAGATCCTATGCCAATAAGGCACATCTTCTTCTGTCTATTCATATCATAAATATTCACCATTACCTTCCAAAATTGTTCCCAATAATTGTATTTTTCACGAGCTCTCTCGTGGATATTCAATGAATTGAGAGTGTTTTATATAATTTTATAATGGGGACGTAGAGTATGCTGAATAAATCTTTATGAATTCCTAGCGTAAATAGTTTTTTTTTTTTTTCGAATAAAAACTATCGAATTTGATTAATTTAATGTACGAGGATTGATGTGGATTGAGAAATAGAACATAGTCTTGGTATGCAAAAAAGCAGCACCATGTATTCTGCCGTAAAAGAAAAGTAGGTTATTGACCCATCCATCACCTACCTTCAAAAGTAGAAAAAAAAAAGAAATTATTGCATGCTGAATTTTGGAACTTCTAGACTATCAAGCATGGTTTCCATCGTGCGTTTCTTTTTCCTTTGTCTTCGATAGTGGGGGATTAACTGAAGAACTTGATCGTCCAACTCTGTAAGTTTTAATCCTTAATTTTTAATTATGAGACTAATTAATTCTTTATCAACAAACCCTATCTGTATTATCTCAATCTAATGTTGTAACCGAGCTTTTATTATTATTATTATCATTATTATCATTATTATAAGATAAAACTCAATAACTTTTAAAAATTAAAAAATTAATTCTTAATTATTAAAATTCAATTCAAATCAAATCAAATATCTGGATTTTATCAAACGTTATATCATGTTATCCCTAACATGCTTGAGAAAGACATGCAGGAAAGATAGAACCACCAAATAGTATACATAAAAAAATATATATCTTTATATATACACATTATATATAGATGCACCCGCACTAAAAAACAAAGTTATTAACTTAAGTTAAATAGATTAATTTAAATTGATTTTGGTTAATTTAAAATGATATTATTTTATTTTTTAAAATAAAAAAATCAAATCAAATTAAATCTCACCTGAATTTTAATTGGATTTATCGAGTCACAGATTGACCTATCAGGTTGACTGGATTTGAAATATTAACCTAACAGAGATATATATATCAAATCGAATCTCACATGAATTTTGACCACGTCGATCAAGATGAAAATTAACTTACCAAATTGACTAGATTTGAAAAAGTCAATTCTCACTAGATTTAATATAAAACCCGATTATGACAGGTTTCAGATTATCAAATCACTGAGTTCACCTGTTAAATTAGATTAAGTTTAATAAGACTGGTGAAAAACTATATCAAGCTAGACATAAGAGAGTGCTTGAATTCTAGCTCATAATCTAATCTGGTATTTGAAAGTGTAGTAATGTTTATTTTTTATATATTTTTTAAAAGTTTATTTTATTTGAAAAAATATTAAATTAATTTTTTTTTATTAATATTTTTTGAGTCTTAATATGGTAATGTTAAAAATTAAAAACAAAATTTTTTAAATAAAAAAACACTTAAAAAAAAAAAGTATACCCCACGTTACTAAACATCTAAGAAATTTAAAGGTATAGTCACGCTATCAATAACCCCGGTCCATCTCAGGCCTGCTCGAAGTTCCCAATAACGCAAGTACAAAGTTGAATGTCAAACACAATTGGGGCTGTTGACTTGAAGCCGATAATGGTAAGACGGCCGTCTGATCAAATGATTAATCACAGCATTAGGCATGCTAGAAATCCAGGTGGCAAATAACTAGACGTCAATTGTACCGTCCCTAGAGATCACACAACAAAGAACCTTAGCCATATCGATTCATATTTTGATGCTGTTCTCTTTGACAAATTTTATTATGTCGGCGCCCCATTAGATTATCTCCTTTATCTCTCATGCTCTGGTCTTCTCGTGAATCGTTAGCTATATTAATAGTTGTTAAACCAGCTAATTACATGTAATAAATAATAAAATTTCAAAAATTATTTTAAATTTTTTTTAATTTTATATTAAAAAGATATTATCTTCTTCTTTTAAGTTGAAGTATTTAAACCAAAAAAATTTTTTATTTCATATTAAAAAAATACAGTTTTTTTTCTTGTGAATATAAAATATATATGTTGATGGGCTTCCAATTTCATATTAAAAAAAATAAAATATTTTTTCAAGTATTTATATAATGAATTTTGATATAAACTAGTAACCAACAAGTAAAAATATAATAATTTATATAAAAAAAATCATCATACAGTGGTAATGATGGTGATGGTCGACACAACAATGATAGATTAGGTGATAATAATGCAAAAAGTTGATATACAATAAATAATTAGTTTAATGATTAAAGAGTTATGTTTCATTCTTTAAATTTTTGGATTTAAATTTAAGGCTAGTATTTTAGGGTGAAGGATGAATTTTGATTTTATTTTTATTTTTGTAAATAAGCTTATATTTACAAACTTTAATAAAAATCAAACCCATGACCTCCTAGAAAGAAATAAAAAACCATTATTACTTTAGCTAGAATTTCATAAGTTGTTGGATATATTAGCTATTTCACTTGCGCTTTCCAACAAAAAATAAATAAATATGATGATATTTTATATATGTTTTTTGACATAAAAATCTCAATCATAAATTTAAAAGTTTATGCACGCAGGTAATTAAGTAAATTAGTAATTATTTGTACAGTCGAAAAAAATTATGAAGTTCAGTTTCTAACCAATTGAAGTTACCCATTCAAACTCGTGACTCAAGTCATAGACTTAATCAGGTTCAATAATTTATTTTTTAATAAATTTTTATTTAACTATTGATAAAAAAATAGACACTCATTAAATTAAAAACTAACTAAATATCATGGTGTTTGTTTGAGGTCATGGTAAACGTAAAAACATCAAACCAAAATAAATTATGTTGTCTAATTAAAAATTAACAAAATATTAAAGGATGGAATTGAAAAAAAACTAAATAAAAAAATCAATGAAGTTCTAATTGTGAAGGATCAAATTGAAAAAAAAACCAATGAAAGAATGAAAAGAAAAAGGAAGGCTAAAAAGGTCCAAGCGTGTGAGGCCAGGGTAACCCATGTGTCTGGGTCTGTTTAATTTCTTTTAAAAAAGCTAAATTTAATAAAGAATAAAAAATAAAAATAAAAATAAAAATACTCAAGATAATTAGAGATATTTTCAAAATCAATGAGAAAATCTATAAAAAGTAGATAAAAAATAAAATAATTCAATCTTCAATTAAATAAATATTGAAGAATGAAACTAAAAAAATATAAGTTTAAATAAAAAAGAAACTAATCAAATTCAAGTTAATTTTTTAAAATTTGGATTGATATTCTAAACTTTTAATGCGTGAAATATAGACCAAGATATCAATATTTTATTTCTCATTTTATAATTAATGAAACCTCATGAAAAGATGATATTAATTTAATTGTTTTTATTTGAGAAAAGCAAAATGATTGTTATAATAATAATAATAAAAACCCCGTTCTCTAGATTTTCCATTAATATTTGGCTCGACATGTTTGTAGAACGTGATCGGGAGGGCCCTATGTCATTTGTCTAGGCTCTTGAGAGTCTTGTGTTGTTTTCTAGGAAAACTATTAAATTAATTGTGGTATATAAGGAAAGACGAGCTTCGTTTACATATGCAAGCAGCAGCGATGTAATTGAGTCTTTGAATAATATAGCTGTGAACTATTGTTTTGAAAATCATGCCAACATGTTAGTGTGGGGTTAATTACGACCATTCAACAGCAACCAATAAATTGACTCTCAACTTCACCACCCAAATGGCTAGAGTCTAGGTAGCAGGCCGGAAGGAGCAAAAGATCAAGAGGTAGAAGTGCGTGCGTGCGTGCGTGGGTGTGTGTGTGGGGGTGTGTGGGGGTGTGTGGGGCACAAATACGAAAAGGTGTGAAACTATGATCCATCATTTGTTGCTAAAAAAAAAAAAGAAAAAAAAAGAGAAGAAGCTAGGAAGCTTCAGGATTATGATCAACATGATATAAAATTCAATGGGTTGGATGGAGGGGTGAGTAAGAAAATCAAAAAACTGATTAACTTGAGAAAATTAAAAAAAATAACCGAAAAAATTGAACCATGAAAAAAACTAATTAAACCGAATAGAATTTTTAAAAAACCGACCGGTTCGGTTTCGGTTTTATAAGTATGAAACTAAAAAAACCAAACCGAAACAAAAAAATGAGCCAAACCGAAAAAACTGAGCGAAACAAAAAAACCCTATTTTTTTTCTAAAATAACCAAACCGAAACCGGTCGATTTGAACTGGTTTTGATTTGTTTTTCTGAAAAACAAATAGATTTTATTACTTTTTTTAATACCATAATTAATATGGAAAACAGACATATTCGTTAAAATTACCATATATTTGTCATTGTATAAACAATGACATCGTTCGTCACCTTTTGACTTTTTAAATAATTCTAAATTTAGTTAGAGTTTATTTTTGTGTTTTAAAAGTGTTTTTAAACAAAATTATTTTTTTACTTTAAATTATGTTTTTATATTTTTAAATAATTTTAATGTGTCAATATTAAAAATAAATTTTAAAAATACATTATTTTCACATAAAAATTATTTTTAAAAACAACCACCAACATATAATAATAATAATCTTATTATAACCCCTAACAAATACTTTTTTTATCTTTTGATCATGTTTCTTTAACCATTTTAATATTCACATTACAATTCCAAATAGAAACGTATCCAATTTATCTTTTGATTATGCTTCATGAACCGCTTTTGCGTTCACATCATATATCAATGATTGTGATTCTCCTGCTTGTAATATAAAAATTATATTTCATGCGGTTCTCACATAATATGCGAGCAGGAATTCATTTCTTCTTATTATATGGTAAAAAGACTTTGTTAGACCAACCGAGATTAATTTTTTTAGATGAAAAACTCAAGATTCTAAAACATGTTGACTTTCATATTATTATTATTATTTTTTTTTAAAAAGGGACCTCTTTGCAAATAATAAAAATGAGCACCTTGGGGGAGAAAATCAAATCTCTCCTTTTGGAGATTTAGGGCAGTTAATTACCAACAAAACTACATTCCAGCAACAATTAAACAATGTTTTAGGTTTTAATAAATTAACTTAGGTCAACTTCTTGCAGAGGTTCTGATTAATGCATCTTTGTATTGTCACAAATTAAAAAACCTATAGTTTATCAAGAAATATTTCAAAAAATAAAAATAAAAAAATCAAGGTTGTAGCTTTTTTTTTTTTAGTTTAACGTGAGTGTCCGGGCCAGTTTGGGCGCACCTCGACTAATCCCACGGGCCCTGAAGTTAACGATCATGTAAATCTCCAGTGGTCATCATATGAGCAACCATAGGGCTCAAACCTAAAACCATAGAGAAAGCAAACCTCTTGATCTCAAACTTTTACCACTAGATCACCATCTAGATGGTTAGGTTATAGCTTTTTGAGGCACCATGGCGATAGAGAAAGGGAAAGGTGTGTGTTAATTATTTGGTTTCTTGAGGGGATTAAAATATGCACAATGCTTTGAAGTATTCCACTTTCGCCTCAATTATGTTATATATCTAAAGAAAGAAATCATTCGAGATGGGAATATAATAGAAAATGGAAGGAAGGAAGGGCTTCTTTCATTTGCTGAATGAGGAAAACCACCTACCATGGAAAGCATCACTATTATTTATTTTATAGAGGTGCAGTCAAATAATTCACTCGTAGAGTATTATCACTTGGGCAAACAAGGGAACAAATTAACTTTCAGAAATCATGTCTTGCCTTTCGGCACTTATATTTGCGAGCAACTTCCTCTGGGCTGGCTAATTTACCCCTTTCAATATCGGTGCAGGCAAATCCACCGAATCCCCTCTTCTTGCCATCATCTCCCATTTCAAAATGGTTTTTTATTTTAATTTCTAAGAGATAACTTAACTAATTTTTTTTTTAATGATCACGAGTTTGAGTCCTCTCATGATTACTAGAGGTTTATATAGTTGTTAATTTCAAAACCCGTGAGATTAGTCAAAGTACGCATAAATTAACCCGGACAACCATGTTAATAAAAACAAATCGTTTTAATGAGATAATTTACACCTCATCACTCTCTAGCATGGCCAAAAACATCACATATTAGAGGGGATTGTCGCTGCTGAAATGCCAATAAAAGAATATGACACCGTTGGCTTTGGGACTCTGAAGGCATGGATGATAGGTTAGCATAGGTAAAGGAGAGGAACACAAGTCAAAATATCAACATGTAATGTTCTGTTTGTTCCCATCTGCGATCCAAGTGTTTTTTTTTTTTTTTTAACTGCGGATGAAACTTGAAAGATAACTTCCATAGTACAGACAACGTTGTATTATTAGTTTCAATAACAGGATCGTGTTTCATACCATGTTATAAAGGATGTCGCGTTTAGATGTAAGATTCAAGTTATATTATACACATCAAAAATAAAAAACAAAAATAAGAATTCTGGATCTAAAACATTTTACTGTATCACGACGGGATGCTGTCAGTCGTAAATGATGGCATAATGCCCTGTCTTTTACTCGCACAAGCAAAGAATAAATAAATAAGAAGGGAAGGTGGTTGAGAGGGTAGAAAAAGAAGATGGCATGCACCCGCTTTACATGGCGTATCTTCCCCCACAGGACTATTTACTTGTTTTTTTTTTTCTCTTCTTTTTATTTCCTCCCTCTCTCCCTCTCTCTCTCCAGCAAAAACAACTCCTCCTCGAATCTCCTTTCACTGCACAGCTTTGGGGTCCTGAAAACTAAAGGAGGACCCATACACCCTCACTCACCATATTAAAAACTGACCTATAGTCCTACACTGCACAGATAGAGAGAAAGAGAGAGAGAGAGAGAGAGAGAGAGAGAGAGAGAGAGAGTAATAATAATAATAATATCTCTCTATCTATTTTTTAGACATATATAGAGAAGAGCAGAGCAGAGAAGAAGAGAAGAGCATGTCTATTTATCCATGGATTCGCTTGTTGTGGTAGAATTTCCAAGTGCCCTTTTCTTGGGTATCTTTGCTTCCCTTCCCGTTCACTCTCTCTCCCTATCACACAACAAATACACAGTTTTTCTTTCTTTCTTTTATATGGGTTTGTTTTATTTTTATTTGTTATATATACAAAGTTTCCGTTTTTCGTTTTCTGTGTATAGCTAGCTAGTGCTGTTTTATGTGATGATGTGTTAGGGATTTTCTCTCTTTTGCAGGTTGGGGTTACGTTGGTAATGTGATGTGCTAAGTGGGTTTTTGTTCTTTGATAATTCTACAATGGATTTGCCTTTTGAGGGTAAGTTTTATTGTGTTTTGATTTAATTGTGTTGGATTTCATTCTTTTTTGAGGTTTTGGTTTGGATTTGGGAAGATTTGTGATGTGAGCCATTAAATGTTTCTCTTGTCTGTTGTTTTTCATGGGCTAAAGTCAGAATCTAGTTATGGATTTGTAATCTGCATGGTAATTAATTCGAAAAAAAAAAGTACTTTTTGTTTTAAGATTTGGGTGTCGATTAGTGTTTCTTTTCTTGGGTTTTTTATATGTGACGACAAAATTACAGCTTTATGGACGCTGGTTAAGAGTAGTGGTTGAACTTGTGATCACCAGTCTTTTTACTGATATTCAGTTTTATGTTTATGAAAATAGACTTTGGTGGGTGTGTTTTCAAGGCTGGTAAACTGCATTTTTGTTTGATTCTATAATGAAAGTGGTTTCTTTCTCTGCATTATGTAGAATCTGTATGCATTTATATTGAAGAAGCAAGTTTATATATTATATAATGGATTGTTATCTTTCGGGCACGCCACTGTTTGAAGTAACACTTCCAATGACTTTTGTGAAAAGCCCAGAGGCAGAGACATTTCGAAGTCAAATCAAGTTTTGTGTGATTCTATAATTCACGCGTGTATGATTGGTGATTTTAATTAATTATATCAGAGCATTCTTTGTGAAAGTCTTTGATTATGTGATGTAGTTGGAATGTCTCTTTTAATTTCAGTCAACTATCTTGTTGTATGTTTTGATGTAGCTTATTGAAAAATGGTAACAAGTTGTTTAATAGTATCGAGAGAAAGGAAAAGAAATTTAGATCAAGCTTTTCAAATAAGTCTCCCAACTGGTTGTTAATGGAAACATGCTGACTCCAAGCTGGTTACATGTGGTTGGTTAAGCAGTCTTTCATGTAAGATCATCATTTTCTCTGCTTTCTTCTGTTTTGACATATAAAGCAAATTGGTCTAAGTCATTCTAATTTACTGCAAATTTAAGATTTACATTAGTTTATAATGCAAAGCATGCTTTAATGTGTTTTTACATGCAGTTTGACATTCTACCTTTGCTCCGTTTTGTTTTTTAACAAATATAGCATCGTGTCTCCTTATTCTTTGATTCTTCTTTTAACTAATCTAAAGTCTGTTCTGAGACATATTTTCTTTCAATCTTTGTTTTTTTTCCCATGCGACACAGGAGGTGCTCTTGATCCGTCAAAATGCAGTAAGTTAAGTATGAATGAAAAGAGAGAACTTGTCTATCAATTATCAAAGTGGCCAGGTGCATCTGAAAGACTACAGTCATGGAGCCGTCAGGAGATTCTGCAGATCCTATGTGCAGAGATGGGAAAAGAAAGAAAATATACAGGCTTGACAAAGTTGAAAATCATAGAGCACCTTTTAAAACTTGTATCTGAAAAAAAATCTGGGGAATGTGAGGCCTCACCTGATCTCGAGACCAAAATATCTGCTGCATCCATTCAGGGAGCTTCCAAAAGGCAGAGGAAAACTGATAACCCCTCTCGGGTACCTGTTTCATTGAGCTGTGTTGCAACCAACAATGGGATCAGTGATCAAGGCAATACTGTATACTGCAAAAACTCGGCATGTAGAGCTACCTTAAGACCAGCTGACACATTTTGCAAGAGGTGTTCATGTTGTATCTGTCGTCAGTACGATGACAACAAAGATCCCAGCCTGTGGTTAATTTGCAGCTCAGAGCCTCCTTTTCAAGGTGTTGCCTGTAGCATGTCATGCCATCTTGATTGTGCCTTAAAACAGGAAAGTTCTGGTATAGGGAAAAATGGACATCATGGTAGACTTGATGGGAGCTTTCGCTGTTTTTCTTGTGGGAAAGTTAACGATTTGCTAGGGTATTTATTCCCTCTCTCTTTTATTTGGCATTTTACTTCTGTTTTTTTTCCCCTCGCTGTCTGGCATGTTTACATTTGGTGGGTATGTTTCTCTTTTGAGACAGTTCATACTGGTGTTTGGTAATTCTTGGAGTACTTTCGGCCCTATGTACTGTTTTCTCCCCTTCTTCATCAATGGAATTCTGATTTTTAAACAGTTTGTGGGTATCATGACACATTTGGTAGCAAATTAAGTTGCTGTTTTTCCTTCCCTCCTGCGGAATCATAGCCCTTTCATATATTCCACATCCATTATCAGAGCTATAGAGTAAAACTATAGTTTCCACATCATGTTTAACAGACTAATTCCATAGTGTGAGACAATTTACTTTTTAGTTATTGGATTTGTTAAATTGGTTATCTTTCTTAATACCACCTGCTCTAGCCAGCATGAACATCCACAATAGTTCTGACAATTGTACATGGGCTATGGATAAGACATTCTTCATGCAACCTGAGAATTATGTCTGCCATAAATTTAGTGCAAGTAGCAAATGTTCGACCAGATGTACTGCTAGTCCTGGAAAATCACAGTATAGAACAATCCTGATATGTCATGTCCTTTGCAATATCTGATTTTGAATGGCACATGATATTGACACAAACATAAATTTTGAATTTGAAGGATAAAGTTTTGATTAATTGTGTTGCTCTCTTGAATTTATTCAGATGCTGGAGAAAACAATTGATGATGGCTAAAGATACCAGGAGGGTAGACATTCTGTGCTATCGTGTATCCTTAAGCCAGAAACTTCTGAATGGGACTGAAAAGTATCAGAAGCTTCTTGAGATTGTTGGTGAAGCTGCAACGAAACTTGAGGCTGAAGTGGGTCCTTTAATTGGTTTACCTGTAAAGATGGGTAGAGGTATTGTGAACAGGCTTTCTTCAGGATCGGAGGTTCAGAAACTCTGCACTTTTGCTTTGGAGTCACTGGACAAAATGCTTTCAAACACCATTTCACATCCATTGCCTGATCCGAAGATGCAAGGTAACCATTGGTTTTTGTGTTTTCCTGTTGTGACATACGGATTTCACCGAGAAAGAGCAAAATTAGTTCAACTGGAGAATTAAGCAACCATCTCTAAAACACAATGCATTAGAGAACAGTACCAAGGAGCACATGTCATCGAACACATAAAAAAACGAGCACATTCCAAAAACTTTGCATGTGTTACATGAAGCATAATATATTTACTTGTTGCAAAAAGTTAGATTTTTATCCAAGGACTGGTAATTCCAGAATGCATCATGGAAACATGGGCACTTTTGATCATGGAAAGTTAGGTCGTTGCTGTTGGAAATATTTTCTGTTGTCCAAAATGCTGGTTTTTTGAGGTATTGACTCTTAGGGAAGCATTAATAACCTTTAGGTGTTCTCATGTCTCTACAGATTCAAACATGATTGCTCCAATCACAGTAAACTTTGAAGATGTACATTCGACTTCCCTTGCCTTGGTTTTGGGTTATGAAGATTCTTCAGCTGATGATATTGTTGGTTATACTTTGTGGCATCGTAAAGGTCATGATCTGGATTATCCAGCAGAACCTACTTGCAGACTGTTCTTGCCAAATACAAGATATGTTGTCGCAGGTCTATCTCCAGCCACAGAGTATCATTTTAAAGTTGTTCCGTTCAATGGTGTAAGAGAATTGGGTACGTGTGAAGTTCAGTGCTCAACCGGAATGACTCAGGAAGAAGTCCTAAACTATTCAATAGTAGAAAGAAGTCAAAGCCCAAATACCAATTGTAGCAGCCTCTCTAATCCGTCTTCTGTGGAGGATGAAACAAATAACAATCCACCATGCAATGATCAGATTGTCAATCGAGCAGACAATTATCGTACTTGTTTGAAGGACAGTGATAAAATTGTTTCTGCCATCAAGTCCAATGGTGCTTTAAATTTCTCTGGCACCCTTGCAGATGCAATTCCCTTGCTAGATGAGGAACATGCCACACAGGTGGTAAGTTCCAAGCTCAATTCTGATATGCAAATGCTTGATAAGAAGCGCTTGACAGAGGGTCAAATCATTGAGTTAATTACCGATAATGGGTCAGATGCCCCTGTCCAGACTGCCATGGAATGCATGCCATTTGTGAGCAAATCTGAAGCTAGCTTGCCCATTACTCCCTGCAAACTGGAAATGCACAAGGATGGGCAAGGAAGAAATGGAAGATTTAAATCCAGTGACAAAGACATAGTAAATGGGTCTGGAAAAGGGGAGGAGCCCCAAGATGGCAGCACTTCAAAGAAGAGAAGTGGGGAAAGGCGAGACGAGGAGTGCATGGCAAATGGTAATTCAGATAGGGACTTTGAGTATTACGTGAAGATAATCAGATGGTTAGAGTGTGAGGGACATATTGAGAAGAATTTCCGGCAGAAATTCTTGACTTGGTATGGCTTGAGGGCAACAGAGCAAGAGGTAAGGGTTGTGAAGACATTCGTTGATACCTTTATTGAAGATCCTGCTTCTCTAGCAGAACAAATCGTGGACACCTTTTCGGAATGTATTTCCAGCAGGAGATCATCAGTTGTGCCATCTGGGTTCTGCATGAAGCTCTGGCATTGACAAATCCTATTATGGTTACTTTGACTAAGATCAAATTAAATAGCCCTTGTGCACAAACCCGCCAAGGGACTGTGTGGCAGTAATTCTTTAATTAGATCCCATTAAAATTCTTCATTCAGACTATCATCATTCACATGTATTATCAGTATTTGTCATTCTTATTTTGCTAGAATGTCAGGATTCATTAACTTTTATAATACAGCATCCATCTCATTCAATAGAACAGTTCTATAAGCAGACATCTTGATAAAGAGCATGGCAACGGAACCAGATGGGGCTATTTGGTGCTCTTTGCAAACATGGAGTGTATTGGTTCATTTAGGAGGCTTTAGATCCAACTAGGTCCTCAACATGGTTCAAAAACTTGTTCTGAATGATATGGCCTGTTATAAATCCTACAGGCATATATGACTTGATTGTCGTTCTGCTGGTGTTGGGTGATGCATTATTGTGTAAAGATTGATATATTTCTTTACATGCTGAGGCCTGAGCTTAATAATGAATAGCGAGCTAAACCATCCAGTTTCACCTGTAACTTTTGGATCTTAAAACAAGACCATAGGGTTGCAGAGTAGGCTGACAGTCTCTTATTATTGGATGGTCTGTGCTGTTTTGATGGTTTCCTGTGCAGCACCATTGGTGTCCTTTTTGCCTCAATTTTTTAAGCAGTAATGACATGAAACAAGACTCTTTTTCTTGGCATACAGGAAACTCTTG
>Ga0325402_1001669_pt1 | contig 18549 bp, 11 predicted proteins | sample PopdelMetagenome_22_FD_207212 | JGI IMG/M metagenome (GOLD analysis project Ga0325402, IMG submission 207212) | Populus deltoides microbial communities from Bellville, Georgia, United States - Xylem-PdKOR-R3 | ecosystem: Host-associated > Plants > Phyllosphere > Stem > Wood/Secondary xylem...
GTGATATGTTTTTATCTAAACTGAATACCATTGCTAGATTCAAAAAGAATGTCCACCAGAAGTAAGTATACAACTATTACTTTTGAGGTAGGTCTAGTGTGGGATCAACTCATTTAATTTTGTAATTGAATGCTGAAATTAATCCCTAGATAAAACATCGAATGCGATTTGAAATTTTATTTATTTATTGTTAAAGAATTTCTAAAGGAGCTCTAAACCAGGAACACCATTGGATTAACCAAATTAGAGAAATTATTCTAGAGTGCCTAAAATGTTGGTTTTGAATAGGTATAATTAAAGTACCAGGATTGGTGGAAATTCCAGTAATAATTAAATATTAGATGATTTTATTGGATTCGTAGTTATTTTAGTTGGGAACTAGACTGATGCCCAAGCTATGAATGTTGCGGTCCATTTTATTTTTTCAGTAAAGTATTTAGGCTTTGCAAATGCATTTTTTTTAAAAATAGAAATCCAATAAGTCAAGTTATAGTCCCAACCAACTAAATAAGCTGGTTTTATTTAAATCATATGGAAAAAAAAAGAAGAAGAAAGGAGATGATAGCGAAACTAATATATATATATATATATATATATATATATATATATATATATATATATATATTATCACGATTGTTGTCACCCAATTTTAGCCCATTGATTTTTACTTTAATTTTTACGGGGATTAAAATGTAAAATTCAAAAAAAGGATGATTTGTCAGCTTGTACGGAAACTAGGGACTACAATGTGCTTTTGTCATTATATCATTACCTTTAAGATAATCATTACTTTCAAGATAATGATAGTTGTCTGCTTTCGAATTCGATTCTAATTCAAACTTCAAAAAAGGAGAATGAATTTGATTGGGACTTTACTTCTCACAAGCGATGGGACTCTTGCTTTATAAATACTGATCTCAGTGTATGTAGAAAAAGGAGGACGATTAGAGGGAAACCCTAAAAGAAGAGACCCCAAGAGGAGGCCATTATCAGAAACCCTAAAAGAGAGAAACATTAAAAAAAAGGGGGGGCGGCGAACCCTATACTAGCCGCCGCCCCCCTCAACCCTTTTTTTAGCCTAGTCTCCCTCGACTTCGCCTTAAGCAGCCGCACGCCTGGGTAAGTTTCCTTCCTTCCTTGCTAAAATAATTAATTGATTACTGTTGCATGCATGCGTGAACTTTTCACGCATGGCTGGGCTAGATCCAGCCCAAAATGACAAAAAAAAAAATATTGGGCCGGGTCTTGGCTTTAAGCCTAGCTGACCCAAATTGTGTTTGCTAAAGGTGTGCTTGGCAAAACACACCCTTATGCCTTGGCCATAATTTTTATGCCCATTCTAATTTGATATTTGACCAAACGAGCCCCCTTTCGATAACATAAAATTCCAAAAATATTTGGGGCCTTCGTTGATTTATTTGTGGGCCCCATGCACTTTGTTTTATTTTTTTCTTTGTGTTTGTATTTTTTATAGATGTGCTCAATCTGTGGACTATTACTGTTAAATGCAAATATGTCGTGCAATGTTTTTTTTACTTCCATCTAAAAAGGGCAAATAATAATAAAGGATAAACAAGAAAAAAATGACATAGAAAATTTCTTCTTCAAATTCATTTTTGCGAAAATATTCGCTGACGCCAGAGTCAGAAGTATCGTATTTTTTAAATTTATGCGATATTTACCAATGCCAGAGTTGGAAATATTCGTAGGAATTGTTCATTGACGCCAGAGTCATGAACATGAAAGGAAGAATAAAAAAAAGGGAAAAAGAAGAACAAATTCTTAGCAATTTTAGACAAAACCAGCAATGCAACCTGCCTTAGATAGGGCGCTTAAGAGGTGATAACATCTTCCCTTTTGCGTAACCAGTCTCGTACCATAGAATCTATGTTGACCAGTTAGGGTTTCTAGTGACCATAATACTAGGTGGCAACTCCTTGAACAAGACCTTTTCTCCTAAAAGAACAAGATGCCAGATATCTGTTCCTTTTCCAATCGAGTGATTTTTAATCGGTGTTGTGGCTATGTTGAGTTTATCAAGTTTTATTTATTTATTTATTTATTTTTCTCTTTTTACTGTTTTCGCATGCATTGTTTTTCATGTTTATCATGCATATATATTGGATATGGATCTAAGGTCTTCACGCATCACTTATCTCATTTTTAAAATACGTGTGGTGTCAACTTTAAGATAAGTAGAGGAGTAACGGGACCCCAATGGCTTTAGCCTGGGTAAGGCTCGCGAAACTATCCAACTCTCGCATGATTGTTTGCTTGATAGCAGTTGATATGCCGAACTGATATTACTCAGGGCCTCTATCTTCACGCTGCTTGTAAACTTCATATCAACCTTTCGAGGATGATCATTGAGCATGCGAAAGACCTTTGAGACTAGATAACAAAATTACCCTGATGCATTTAAATAACTAGAACCTATCATTTAGGTTGATCCCTGTGTAATTTTACTGAGATAAGCTTAAAAGTGTAAGCATTCTTCTTAAAGGGCTTTCGGGTGACATAATGGTCGTTATTCCTAAGATAACAATTGTTGAGTATAGACTCGAGTCTGAATCCTTGCAAATGACCGAGAGAGACTACCCTAGACTGGATGCCACTACTCAAAGACATTAGATGCATAATAAAAGACACCAAAAATATGGTTGAAAGTTCAGATGACAAAAGGCTAAACAGATTTCCTTTCGGCATTGCAATGAATATTGGATTTGAATCTGACCACACATCCAAAGAATAGTGATTGTTATGTCACCCCATAAAAGGTGAATCCATACCCAATATGTTGCATTCATCTTCATGCATGTTCGAACATACACTTATGAACTGTAATGATACCGCACTCCTGATGAAATATGGGTCCCCCATTGAAACGCACCTATGACACTCAACTACGAAAAAGACAAAGGGAAAACAAAGAAAGAGCCTAGTTGGAAGCCCAACACCGAAAAGAGATGGAAAGTCTTAGAGAATAAGTCGCCAGGCTTACTAGCCTACTCAAGCATGCCTTGAGATCTAAACCTGAAGAAACAAAAATTTACAGCTCAGCCTAAACCTATGCTCGTAAATCCACAGAATCTGGGGGCAAATGAGGTGTCTCAACAGGCTATATATTCCCAATTTGCTCAACCAGTATATCCCATAAGAATGTCATCTACCATTGACCTTACAATAAATGAATCTCAAAAGAACAAGATGGTAAAAGAAGAAGGCCTGGATAAATGGGCTGCCCTAAAACAAAGGCTGAGGGCATTCGAGGGAACTAGCCTACATGACCATATAAAAGTTGTCGAGATGTGTTTGGTACCTAATGTAGTCATTCCTAAGAAATTTAGGGTGCCAAAATTCATCAAATATACAGGAACTCAATGCCCTGTAACTCATCTCAAGGTATACTGCAACAAAATGGTTGAGGTAGTACGACGAGAAATTGTTGATTCATTTCTTTCAAGACAGTTTGAGTGACGTTGCCCTTACTTAGTATATATGGTTGGACAATACCAAGATAAAAAAGTGAAAGGACTTAGTTGATGCTTTTATTAGGCAATATAAGTTCAATATGGATGTGGGCTCTGATAGGTCAAGCTTGCAAGCTATGGAAAAGGACAACAAGGAGTCCATAAGAGAATACACTCAAAGGTGGTGTGAGACTGCCGCATAAGTTAATCCTCCTTTATTAACAAAGGAGATGATCAACTTGTTTGTCAATAATTTCAAGGCCCCATACTTTGAATACCTGGTTGAAAGCTCTGCACAACATTTTTATGACCTAGTCGCTATAGCTGAGATGATCGAACAAGTTATCCGTTTAGGAAGGGTTGCTAACTCGACTGAGAAGAAAACATTTCCTTCCTTTGATTTAGAATCAAAATATCCTACAAGGGATTCCCTTTAAGCACTCACAAATACACTTTTGAAGCCTCGCGTGATCTCATAGACTCAATTCATCTCTTTTACCAAAATCAGTTTCCCCATTGGAATTTTGAAAATTGAACTTGCATTTTGATTTCAAAAATAATTTGGTTTTTATTCTACTTGTAGAATGACACATGAATCAAGCAACTCCTTCATTAAGGTGACTAAACTCTGAACCAAAATGCACGAATAAAAAATGAACTTTCACCCTCATCCCGTAACTCTTGAACCAAGTGTTTTAAATGTATGATTAATGGTAGGTAGTGAACTCATTGGTCATAGATTCGTGAAATGCATCCCTTTGCAAAGACCAAACCATCACATTGGATGAGGCCAAAGTTTATTGATCTTAACTGCTTGCGTTTGAAATGAGGAAAGACCATCTTTGCTCTTCCTTTCACATTCTAAAAAATATATCCCTTACGGTCCCTCTTTGAGCCTGATTAATTTTTTCTTTCATGAAAAATCTCGACTAGGATCACACCCCACACTGCGGGCAAGTGAGTATTTTAATGAAAAAAAAACCATGAGAAAGCCAAAAAAGCAAAAGAGCCCAAGAAACTCAATGACTAGGGGGCATGCCCAAATCACAAGAAAAGAGTGATAACCAAGATAAAGTGAGTATGCCTTAGAAAAGCAGAAAAAAAGAAAGAAAGGGGTGAATCAAAGAAGAGCAGCAAAAGAAAATATGAATGACACAAAGAGTCGAACTGCTGATAGTGATCCTCAGTCCTTGAAACCCTGAAACACTCTTTGAGCCTTATGAATCCTTTTCTTTTATAGCAAAAAAACAAAAAACCATAGCCTACATTACATACTTGTAGAAGTCCTTTCTAATCAGGCAAGCAAGCAACCTGGATTAATAAGCAATGCTCTCAAAATGCAAAGAGTACTTCTTTATTAGAGTCATGACATTGAGAACCAGCTATTCATTATTATTCATGCTGATAAAATAAGTGTTCAAAAATAGATAAGTTTTTCTTAAACAAAACCTTGAGCTTTTTCTCGAGCCCTTCACTTTGGAAACGCATAAGAAACAGAAAGTCACTTCATGACATACTTTCACCAAAGACAATATTGCCGAACACAAGAGCAAATAATCTCTTTTCCAAGAAAAAAAAGAAAAAAAAACGAGTTGCAAGAATTCAAGAGCAAATTGTTTCAAACTTACATCAAAACAATTTTTGTTTTCAAAATGCAAGATCAAGATTTCAAGATTCAGTCTGAACAGATATTCATTCACCAAACTAAAAATGAGAGAAATGAGAGAATGGTCACTTAAAATCATTATTTGTCTAAGTCATTGACAGAACACACTTATAGACAATGACCAATACAAGGGGGTAACATTGTATTTAGAAGGAAAATTGATCCCTTTTAGGAAAAAAAAGAAAAAGGAAAAAAAGAAAAAAAAAAGAACATTTCCTACAACAAGACAAGGGGGCATTGTGGTTTATAAAAGGCAGCTTGATCCTTTCAGTAAGTGACACTGAATGTTTTTAGCAGTGAGACGGGGAGTAATGAATGATCCTCTCAAATTATTTGACGAGACAGAAAATCTCTAGCAAGCAAGTGGGTCACGATGGGCACTATGAAGGCTGAGTTGTGTAAACAAATCTAGAAAAAGACTTACATGGGCCAACTCCAGTAGGCTAGAAGCTAAACGAGGAAGATGACCCAAATCAGAAATAGCAAGTCCTCGTCCATCAAGCAAACAAGAAGATTAAGAAGAAATGGGGACTTATATTTCAAATCAGGTAAAGATGCATGCATATCATCTAAACTTTGAGACATTGGACAACGAGTTTTGCAAATTTCACAAGAGAAATCTCTGATGAGATCCTTTAAATGTAAGGCCACCTTGAAATGGCAAAGATTGAAATTGCCTAAAACGGCACCGTTTCATCTACTATTCACCAAAAAAAGAGAGGCCGAAACGGTGCCGTTTTGAACGGTACTATGGGTCTTCTCCTTCCCCTAGACATGCGAAGCAGGGGAAGAAGAAGATTTTTTCTTCCTCTGTTCTCACCGACTTCCCCTCTCAAAAAGACGCCGACTCCCCTTTAAAAAGACACCGACACAACCCACACTTTCCACGTGTTGGAAGGGCGGTGGAGGGGCGACAGCATAGTGGCCGCCCCACCATGTCCCTGCAAAAACAGGGGAGGAGAAAAAAAAAACGACAAAAAAGAGAGAAGACAGAAGAGAGAGGGCAGAGAAGATAAAAAAAAAAGGAGAGGATAAGATCGAAAAAATGAAAAGAAGAAGACCCGAAGAGGAAGAAAGAAGAGAAAAACAGGGAGAAAGGAAGAAGAAAAAAACAGAGTAGGAGTTGCCACCAACACCGCTAGCACTGCTGGAACCACCGCGCCATTGTTGGCCACCACTAGACGACTGAGGCGTCTCCAAGTAAACCCTCCGCCGTTTCTTTTGCTTTCACTTCTTCCCTCACCATGCAAGACGTGCACAATGCACGTCTCTGCAGGCGGGGAGAAGCTGGTTACTGTGCTCATGCACAATAACCAGCTAATGTGGGCTGGGCTCAGCCCAGCCTATGTAGTTGGGCCAGGTTCGGCCCAGCCCATGTATTTGGGCCTGATCCGATCCATTTTAAAAAAATCAAAAATATTTGTTTCAGAATTTTACAATTTTCCCATGTAGTTTTTATGTCATTTTGATTAATATCGATTTGTATTTTATGTCGTTAAAAATAAAAAATCCGGTATTAAAATACCCGGTTTTCATTAAAATACAAAAAGATTGAAAAAAGAAAAAAATGTTTTTATGCATACGGCCAAGTGTCTCAAAGCTAAAAAATCATATTGTGTTTTTCATACACCAAAAAACAATGTTTTAGCATGCTTTTGGCCTTTAATAACCAGTTTATTAAAGACAAGAGAACATTGGCTAAAATTTCAAAAACAACAAAATTTTTATTTTGTTTTGTTTTAGTATCAGGGATTATGAATTTTTATATAAAACATATTCCCGATATTCAAAAGGTATTTTTTGTTGACAACATAGAACAGTTAGGTTTTACCGCATTAAGATAAGAACCTCTTTACAGAGGAGAGCTTTTCTTAAATCTTAGATAGACAAACCGACAATAGACACCACAACCATACCTTAGATTTTATTAGACAATAAAATAACGTAGCCTACCTTAGGTAGGGCATAGTTGGGGTGCTAATACCTTCCCTTTACACAACCAGTCTCCGTACCCCATCTCTGAGACCAGTTAGGGTTCCTAGTGACCAGAATACTAGGTGGTGACTCCCATTCAAATTTGCACTGAGAAAAGACAAGAATTTCTTGTTCCTTATATTTGCCAGATAGACCATTACCATTTTTCCTTGAGGGTGGACGATTGCCATGACACCGCATATGTGCGACAGAATGGCGACTCCACTAGGGACCTTGTGGACTAAGCATTGTTTTTGTCTGATCATTGTGTTTTATTTGTTGGTTTGCGTGTTTTTAATATGCATTTCCTTTATTTATTGCTTACGCGCTTTAATTTGTGTACATATTTGTTCATACATTGTATAGAATTGCCTCATGCATCACATGTTTTAATTTTTGGAAAGCACACATAAACTTTTAAGTTAGGTGGGGAACTAGCGATCTGCCCTATGACCATTGGTCAAGGTTCAGATGCGTGAAATACCCAACTCATATCTGAGTACCTGCTTGGTAATGGTGGGTATACGTGCCTTAACTATTCCTTGCAACGCCCCCACACTGTCTTTATGAAGATCATCACTGGGCAGATATGAGACCTTTTTGAGATTAGGTAGAAAACCTACCTATGTTCACATAAGGAATAGAGCATGTCCTTAGGGTGTATGCGCCATCTTTAGTTGTATAAGGGCAACCCTTCTTGAAGCATCTTGAACTCAAGACTTATGGGTGACACAATGATCATCATGCAGAATATTTTCCTCGCAGAGTATGGACAAGAAGCAAGATTCTTGTTTCATCATGCAAGGGGTACGATCATATGTCATCACTTGAAGGGTGAGTTCATCATATAGATTAAAATGAATAAACTTTATTTCATTGTAAATAACATGCATACATGCCAGGTTGAAATATAGGTCCCCAAAAAGTCTACAACACCCGACTTCAAGCAAGAATCATGGAAGATGAAGAGCGTGCTCAATGTGATGCCTATTTTTAAGACAAGTTGGAGTCTCTCAAAACAAGTGTGGCTCACCTCACTAGATTACTCAAGCAAGCTCTAAGAAACCTCTGGTGAAGGTCCTTCTAACCGACCGGTCACTTTTAATCAGGCTCCTACTACAGTTCAACTTGAAGAAAGAATGAGCGAACATGGTCAAGAGCCTCAACAAAATCCAACATTTGTGCAGTCACCAACACCTGCACTAGCCCTGACAGTCATGGAGGCATCTACTAACGAGTCCCACAAGGCCAAGTCATCTAATAGCATTGATCAAGCTAAGATAGAGGCGCTGGAAGCCAGACTCAAAGTCATTGAAGGGGTAGACTTATATGACCCGGTACGGGTAGTAGAGATGTGTTTAGTCCCAAACATGGTTGTCCTAAAGAAGTTTCGTGTTCCTAAATTCATCAAATACAGTGGAACACAATGCCCCATGACTCATCTTAGGTCCTACTATAATAAAATGGCAAAAGTAGTACATGATAAAAACTACTGATGCACTTTTTTCAAGATAGCTTAAGTGGGGCAACATTGAGCTGGTACATGAGATTGGACAATATAAAAATCCGGAGATGGAAAGATCTGGTGGATGCTTTTGTCAAGCAGTACAAGTACAACATGAACATCACTCCCTACAGAACCAGTCTGTCAAATCTGGAGAAAAGAGATAAAGAAAGCATAAGGGAATACGCTCAAAGATGGCGGGATTCAGCTGCTCAAGTACATCCCCCACTTCTGGACAAAGAGATGATCTCTTTATTTGCCAACACACTCAAAGCACCATATTACGAACATGTGATGGGTAGTTCAGCCTAGCAATTCACTGATGTTGTGGTAGTGTGTGAACGCATAGAACAAGGTGTCTAGAGTGGTAGAATTTCTGCACCCACCGAGAAAAGAGGCTTCGAAAGAAAATAAGTCCACCATGTTGAAGATGGCTACAGGGGTAGGAAAAACTTATCCCAAAACTACCACACTCCATCCTAGATTACCAACATCAAAAAACCTAAGCCCCATAACTTTCAAGCCAAAAGCCAAATGGGAAATTACCAAAGGGTTCAAGAACAATTACCTCCATTACTGCTACCCCTGAATGAGATATACCAGAAGCTATTAAGCATTGGTCATATAGCTCCAGAACCTTTAGCACCTGTGCGGCCACTTTATCCTACTTGGTATAATCCAGAACTGAATTGTGAATACCATGCTGGTATTGCTAGGCATAACATCCATAGCTGCAACGCCTTTAAGAGAAAGCTTTTGCAATTAATCAAGGTCGGGTGGATAGAATTGGAAGACGCCCCCAATGTGAATACAAACCCGATGCTTAATCCTGCTTGAAGCATATGGCGGTTAGCTAGCCTGCCCAATTATTGTCTTTTGTTTCATGCTTTTGAACAAGACTGTATATGTCAAATGAGCCCTTGTTAAATAAAATCATGTGCTTTCTTGTGTTCATATCACACTCCTTTTGTTGTTATTACATGTAAATAACATTTTGAGCACAACTTTTGCTCACAAAACTACAACACAAAGAATCCTTCGGTGTTTTCCTTTCTTTCAAAACCATACACAATATCATATGTTTTCAAGGATATTTTTTGGGACTTCCAAAGTGAGTACAAAAACAAAAATCATGTTGGTATATGTCTAAAACAAATGCATTCTGAAAATTCAAGTGATTCCTTAGAAGCGTAAACATATACCTAGAAAACTTGAAAGAAAAAAGACAAAACAAAAACAAAAACAAAGACAAAAAAAACCCCATTAGGTGACTCAAAAGCTGAGTTTTATATGAATGAATAAATCATTTTGCATACGGGCATGAAAGGAAGACCTATCGATCCTCCATGCATGAGTTTGAGATGAGGAAAGGCCATCTTTGATAATCCTTTCACGAGGCTGAAATATATCATTTGCAGTCCCATTTTGAGCCTAATAATGTTTTTTGAAAATAACCTTGACTAGGATCATACTCCACACTGGGGGGCAAATAAGAGAGGTTTTAAAGACCATCAATAGGAAAATACTTTATTATCATCCAGACAAAACAATGAAGATAAGTGTTGGAATTGATCATGTAATTTTTAGTCTTTCATTATCATCCAAATAAAGCAGTGAAGATAGATGCTGTGAAAAGAAGATCCAAAGGTTCCAAAAGATTTGAGCTTCTCATAAAAACAACTGAGGTGATTATGTTCCACCAAACAAAAGTGAAGAAAACAAAGAGAAAGAGCCTAAACCATACACTAGGGGGCATGAAATCCATTTTGGCAAGAAAGTCAAAAGAAAAGGTCAGGGAACAAGCACAAGTGATCCTTAGTCTTGAAATCCCTTAAACACCTTTTGAGCCTGCAAAATATCCTTTCTTTGTAACCAATAGCCAAAGCCTACATTACGTACTTAATCAAGCCCTTTCTAATCAAAGGCAAGCAATCTGGATCGGTAGGTAGTGCTTTCTCGTATGGGTCAAATCATTATTCATGCAAATAAAATAAATGCTTTGAACCGATTTGGTTCTCAATAACCCTCAAAGTGAACTTTAACCTTTTGTGACCAACTAGATGTCACTTCATCTTTAAACCAAAAGCAAAACAAAAGCTTTCATCACTTTAAGAATCCGGTACATAGGAATCACTTGAATTTTTTAGAATAAGTTTATTTTGAACCAATGTCAAAATGATTTTTGTGGTTGGAATAACTTGGAAGTTTCAAAAATTTTGCATGAAAACATTTCCTTGTACAAAAAAACTCAAACTTTCTTTCACATATCCTCAACCCAAAGTAAACCCAATTGAACACTTGGGGGGCATGATCAGGCTGGGGGGCAATCAAAAACACATGGTAGGGCTGGCTCCATGATTCTTTTTCTAAGGAAATATCGGGCAAATTTGGCAACCCTTGAGATAAAGGGTGGAGGACATAGAAGTATGATGACATCAAACGCTCCCCTAGAGGTCCAGCTCACATGATGTGACTTGAGTAAGCAATAATGAAAAAGCCATCAAAGTTTACTACTAACACTCCAACTTTTGAGAAAAGAAAGATACCATAAAGAAATGGGGGGCTATATTTCTCAGGTAAGCATACATGCTGTCGCACCCTCGCGGTCTTTGTTGATTTCGGGGTCTTTGTTGTTTGTGTAAAAAGGAGTCGCCACCTAAGTATTACGATCACTAGGAAACCTAACTGGTCTTTCAGAGATTCTAAGGCAAGAGACTGGTTGCGTAAAGGAAAGGTATTAGCACCCCTAGTACGCCCTACCTAAGGTAAGTTGCTTGGTGTTTGGTTTGCTTTATAATTGCTATGGTGTTGGTGTTTTCTAATCCCATCAGTTTTTCTAGGTTTGATTCAAACTAAATTTATTAAGATAGAAATCCAAGGAGGTTCCATGTGCTTTAAAAGCTCATTTTCCCCTTAGTATTTCAAGAGTTTGTGACTCGTAAATCGCAAGGAGGAGGGACAAAAATTTAGAAATCTAGGGCGCTTTAAAAGCCTTTTTTTTTTGCCTTAGTGTTTTATACTCTCATGATTTGTAAATCGTGGAGTAAAAAATTGAAATGTCCTCGATTATAATCAAGGCTTCTTTCAAGGATGTGTGCGAATTTATTATTCCTAGAAAATTATTTTGGATATTTACCACTCCGGGTTTCTTTATCCAAATATTAACAGTGAATAATAACAAATTATTCGCAATAATATTTTGGATATTTATCCTTTAAGGATTTCTTTATCCAAACATTAGCGGTGAATAATAGATGAATTCCCCCCAAATTAAGATTTTTATATTTTTTGGAATATTGGTCAATACCCTTTGGAGTTTTACAAACATGTTGTAAAATCCAGAAATGCAAGAAAACAAATTTTTTTGTGTTTAAGAAATCCATGCGAAAACACATTTTCAAAACTTCCAATATTTTTTATATATAAAAAAAAGCATTCAAAACATGTTAGGGTATTGGCCGTAGGCAACACACAAGAACTATTTTTTTTGATATATATGTATATTTACCGTAGTTGCGTCTAAAACCAGGTATTCTAAATACGAGATTGGTATATATTTTTTTTACAACATAAAAAAAATTCAGACTTTAAAATAAATATTCCAGAAAATAAATCTCTTTCTCTTTCTTTTATTTTTTATTTTTTTAAGAAAAGAATTAGTTCCGGCCGGGTCACTTGCCTCAGTAGGGGACCCGACAGGACACAAAATTTAAACAACTATTCAAGTGAATTATAATTCACTTGAACAGTAACCACAAAAGATTGCACAGTAACATATATAATTAAAATGCAAAGCAAAGAGAATGCATGGACTTATCTGGCGCTGAAACAAGCGAAGGAGATGGCACTGCAGTTGCTGCACCCAGTCGCTGGCTACTGGTTCTGGCGGAAAAAAAACAATGGCCACGCTGGTTTTGGCCTCTTTTCCTTGCTTCTTCCTGTTTTCTTCTCTTCTCTTTCCCTCCTTCTCTGTTCTGCTTTATTTTTCCTTTTTTTTCTCTTTTCACAGTTGCGAACAGAAACTCCTGTTCTCTGCGTTTTATCTGCACGTCTTTGGCTGTTTTTTCTGATCCTTTCTCTCCGTTTTTCTCTTCTTTTTATGCTCTTTCTCTCTGCCTCCGTTAGGTCATTAGAAGGGCTTATATATAGTCTAAATATATCTCTATTTAGGAAAGATTCAATACATTAATTCTAGGATGCAAATCCCTACTGATTTGCAGTAAAAAAATGCAAAAAGGAAACTTAAATATTCTGATTCTGATGTCTGATTTCTTTCCAGTTTTTTAGAGGATGGTGTGGCTTCTTTCTTTCCTTTCATAGGGTCAGCTGCTTCCTTTGAAATGAGGCAATAAAAACAGGCGTGATGATAAAGGAAAACAGCAGGAATTTGCAGAGAAAAAAGGAAAGAAATCAGATGGGTAAAGGTGCATGCTGCAAAGTCTTATTTTCCTTATTCAGTGTGGTAAAAATCCGGTCATTTATGATGATCCAGCCCCCCTCTCCAGCTTTCAATATCCTTCTTCAATTCAATCCCTCATTTTAGCACTTTTCAATTTAGTCCTTGGTCCAAAAAAAATCCTTCGAATCAGTCCCGCGAACTTGGCCAAAAACCCTTCTCGCGGCCAGGAATCCCTGCTTTCACACTAGATATTCAAACGGGAATATCTTGAGCTTTTGATGTTGAAATCAAGCGATTCAAAAGCCCAAATTCATCTACGTGTTCCGGACTACAACTTTGATGGAGGATTCAAAGTGAGATAAATTCGTTTTGAATAACAGAATTGCAACCAAACTCGGTTAGAAACCTTCTTACGACAGGATTCTATGTTTTCACGCTAGATTTCAAACAGGAATATCTTGAGCTTCTGATATCGAAATCAAGCAATTCAAAAGCTCAAATTCATCTACGTGTCCCGGACTACAAATTTGATGAAGGATTCAAAGTGAGATAAAATCATTTTAGATAACAGAATCTGGCAAAGGATCTGGTTGGTCAAAAAGGTTTTCTTGATCTGACAATGCCGAGCATCCAAATATGATTGAGAGTCTGCCCTAAGAACAATGACCCCAAGGACCCAATAAAGATGTAGGTAAATTTTTCAATATGTTATGAGTGACAGAATATAGCTAGGATGGTCAGATATCTTACGAAACCAAGTTAGAATCAGAGCCTAAGTTGGAACAAAAACTTGCGACAACAGCAGAACCAGTTTTTTTTTTTAGTGCAGATTCTGAGGGATTTATCCAACCTTAAAGATCAGATAAAGAAGGAATAAATTTAACATTATAAAGACTCCTGATTAATCTAAGAAAACCTAACGATTTTGGCAGCAAAGGGGAAGGATAAAGAGAGCAGAAAATAGCTTAAACAGGGTTTCGAAACAATATTTCTTTCATCTGCTTTTGTCAATCTTCTAGCAAACATGGGGTCTAAAAATGAGTAACAACACATGCATATCAATCATAATGCATTGCTTTCAACATTTCAGCAAATTGTTAATCCATCATCAAACTTTTAGGTAGTGTGTTTTTTAACCCTACCTCTTTTTCCTTTTGAGTGCGCCTTTGTGCCCTCACCTTCTTTCCGAGTGCATCATTGAGCCCTCGCTTCCTTTTGAGTGTGCCTTTGAGCCCTCACCACTTAGGTAGTGTGTTTTCTAACCCTACCTCATTTCGAGTGCACCTTTGAGCCCTCGCCCATTCTAGGTCGGTCACCAATTACAACACGACCACTCTTTCTTTTTTTTTCCACTTGGATAGGTCACCCATTACAACTCGACCATTCTCCATGTTTTTTATTTGGGTAGGTCACCCATTATAATGAGACCATTCCTCCACTTGGGTAGGTCACCCATTACAACACGACCACTCTTTTCTTTTTCCATTTTGGGTAGGTCACCCGTTACAATTCGACCATTCTCCATGTTTTTTATTTGGATAGGTCACCCATTACAATGAGACCATTCCTCCACTTGGGTAGGTCATCCATTATAACTCGACCCTTCTTCCTTTTTCCTATTTTTGGGTAGGTCATCCATTACAATTCGACCAATTCTCCATGTTTTTTTTTATCTAGGTAGGTCACCCATTATAATGAGATCATTCCTTCACCTGGGTAGGTCACTCATTGCAACATAACCACTCTTCCTTTTTTCCACTTGGGTAGGTCACCCATTACAACTCGACCATTCTCCATGTTTTTTATTTGGGTAGGTCACCCATTATAATGAGACCATTCCTCCACTTGGGTAGGTCACCCATTACAACACGACTACTCTTTCCTTTTTCCATTTTGGGTAGGTCACCCGTTACAATTCGACCATTCTCCATGTTTTTTTTTATCTAAGTAGGTCACCCATTACAATGAGACCATTCCTCCACTTGGGTAGGTCACCCATTATAACTCGACCCTTCTTCCTTTTTCCTATTTTTGGGTAGGTCACCCATTACAATTCAACCAATTCTCCATGTTTTTTTTATCTAGGTAGGTCACCCATTATAATGAGATCATTCCTTCACCTGGGTAGGTCACCCATTGCAACATAACCACTCTTCCTTTTTTCCACTTGGGTAGGTCACCCATTACAATTCGACCATTCTCCATTTTTTTTTCTGCGTAGGTCACCCATTACAATGAGACCACTCTTCTTTTTTTCTATTTGGGCAGGTCGCCCATGAAAATAGACCAGGGTAAGTGTGGGTTGGTCACCCCTGAAAATAGACCACTTTAAGTATGTGTGGGCAGGTCGCCCATGACAATAGACCAGGGTAAGTGTGAGTGCGTGGGCAAGTCGCCCACGAAAATAGACCATCTTTCTTCAAAAAACAAAGGGTTTGAACACACAGGATTTTGGTTCTGCTTAGAGGGGATTGGCGAAAAGAATCTCAGTCTATCTTAACCACACAGATTTTTGGTTCTGGTTAGAGGGGATTGGAGAAAGGAATCTCAGTTTAGCCTAACCACACAGGATTTTTGGTTTTGGTTAAAAGGGATTGGCGAAAGGAATCTTAGTTTAGCCCAACCACACAGGATTTTTGGTTCTGGTTAAAGGGGATTGGTGAAAGGAATCTCAGTTTAGCCCAACCACACAGGATTTTGGTTCTGGTTAGAGGGGATTGGCGAAAAAAATATCAGTCTAGCCCAACCACATAGGATTTCAGGTTAATTTTGGGTGAATTTCGGGTCGGTTTTGACAATATCTATACTCTACCCAATATCCATTGAGTATGGTAACCATCTAACAAATACCCACACATTCAGGTCAGGCCGAATTGATATCCATTTGGTTCGAATTAAATTGTCATAACTACGAGTCAAAATTTAAAACTATGATGATAATTTCTTTTATTCATGCATTGACTTAGATTAACCCTGGTTGACTCTCTAAGCCTTGCCTGGTCGACCCCCAAGTTGGTTTTAAAAACTATGATAATAACTACTTTTATCCTTATATTAACTCAGGTCAACATGAATTGACCCTCCTAACCCGTGACTCAAGTCTTGCCCCGAGTCGACTCCTATATTGGATTTTAAAATTATGATAATAACTAATTTTATTTTTACATTGACTCAAGTCATCTAGGGTTAGTTCTTTTGACCTGTGACTTGGGCTTTGCCCTTGGTTGACACTTGAGTTAGGTTTTAAAATTATGATAATAATTATTTTTATCTTTACATGTCTTAGTTTGACAATTTTAGAATTGAAAGTTTTTTATAAAGATATTTTAGAAATAAAAAATAAAAAATATTGTTTCTAAAAACATGACATCTCTGTACCTCATATTTTAAAAATATAAAAATTCATTTTAAAATTATTTTTATATCTTTATCTCTTTTACTTCAACTAAATATATTTTTAGCTTCATTGTTTTTGTTTTTATTATCTTAGCAAAATAACAAAACAATACCTAATAAAACGTTGATATACCATCATTTTAAGAAACTACCAGTCAGTCTCTTCGATGGTTTTGTGGATTCAAAGAATTAAAATGAATATGTGAACGTAAAATTCGTATTTCTTAGTTCGGATTCTTCCTCTCCCAATTTCCCAATGATATTTATTATTATTATTTTTTGACCTACCAATCTTCCCGTTGACTTTTAGATAAAATGGAAGGGCACAAGTCGTCTAGTACAGACAAGGGTGTATTTTCGTGTGTGCTTGTCTATTTACTAAATATTTGACCTGTACTCGGTACTCTGCAGCAAGTTATATATATATATTAATCTGGATATACAGCTATCTTAACATATTTTTATATAAAAAAATTCAAAGTGTAAATAAAAAACTTTATCTAGATATCTAATTAAATAAATTGAAAATTATCAATGCAAATAAATAAAATAAATCATTAACAATAACTAAAGGAGAAATTAAAAAAATCAAGTGATGAATATAGATTAAGATATTTAATTTGTAATTTAAGGGCCAAGGATGAGAATAAAAAATAAAAAATATAATGACTAAAATTAAAAAAAAAAGGAAAAACATACACTTTCTCTAGAAAAGAGAGAAAAGAATGAAGAAAGAAAAAAATGACCACCAATAACAAATCATTATCACATGCCGCACCAAGAGGAAAAGCTGGGCGAGACGGTGATTCCAATAACATGGCAGAACAATAGATTTGGCCACTAGAAGAAGCAACATGAGCCGCCCAAAAAACGCAAGTGCCTCTCATACGTCCATGAGTGAAAGCCTGATAACTACAACCTTTTGCCCTTAAGATAAAAACATCCATGAACACCCCCTCCCAAGGCATAAAAGTCATTTTATAATTTTCAAAATAACATTAAAGCATAAATATCCTTGCCTAGTGGTTCAATTCTTTTCACAAAAGTTAAAAAGACAAAAATAACCTATTTCAATCATTTAATGATCAATTGATCATTTAAAATGACCATTTCATTCCTTTAATTGTCATTGAAAAAAGACACGAAACCACTCTCCAAATCATTAATTAACTGTCACGATGAATAGTTCTTCGTGTCGGAGTGCACAGTGATCTCCACAGCGTTTTGCCTACACGTTTTACTGTTTCTGTTTAATATATGACAACGTAAGAAACACCGACACCATTCTGATAAGTCAACTATAATAATACATAAAGCTTTCTTCAGGCAGCCTATATATTAACTCTTAAAGTGGATTGCAGACCAAGGAAGATGGCTCCTCCACTCTCTGATATCTTGAGAATCACCACTACCAGAAATTCGCTAAATACCAACGGATTTACCGATGGAATATTTCAGTCGGTAATTTGAGGTCAGAATTACCGACGGAAATTTTTCCGTCTGTATTTCCGTCGGTAATTACCGATGGAATATTTCCGTCGGTAGTTACCGACTGAATTACGGACGGAAAAGTTTCTGAATTAAAAAAAAGGCGGGTCGCTGACGTGGAGGTTTTGGCGGGTCATTTTTTTCCGACGACATCACCGACGGATTCAAAAACGACAGCCCACACAGTGACGTGACTGGTGTGCCGTTTACATTACCGACGGACTCACCGAGGGATTTGAAATGGCAGATCCGTACGGTGACGTGTCTATGTTTTCGTCAGAATCACAGACGTGATTCACCGACGAAATATCCGTCGGTGAATCCGTCGGTAAAAGTTAATATATGTCAGCTCTTCCGACCCTCTCCTCCCCTATTTCTCCTTCTTCTTTCCTAATCCCAACTCTCCCCATCTGCAAACAACCAGCCCCCCCTCCCCCTAAAAAAAAGTCTTCATCATATCAGCACAACAAGTTATATTTCTTGAAGTTTTGTGGTCACAGCATCCGTGTTCTGATTTACCGAAGAATTTTATCAATTTTTATAAGTAATTCTTTCTTTTTAAATTTTAATATTTAATTAAATGTCAATTATATTTTATCGTTTTTTTAGTATATGTATTTTGTTAGCAAATGTACATGTTTTATTGTTATTT
>Ga0325402_1001670_pt1 | contig 18544 bp, 7 predicted proteins | sample PopdelMetagenome_22_FD_207212 | JGI IMG/M metagenome (GOLD analysis project Ga0325402, IMG submission 207212) | Populus deltoides microbial communities from Bellville, Georgia, United States - Xylem-PdKOR-R3 | ecosystem: Host-associated > Plants > Phyllosphere > Stem > Wood/Secondary xylem...
CATTTCTGCAACAAAGGAAGAAAGAACCCTGGCTACCATTTCACGAGAAAACGCCTGCTCGAAATTAACAAACTCGAACTCGAACTCAAAAGAGACATTCTTAAGTTTTCTCGTATCGACTGTCTTGGAAAGCTGTAATTTAATTACCTCGTCACAAAGTTAACTGTCATGACCTTATGATCTCCAATCAAATAAAAGGTAATGACCTTTTCAAAGATGCTTAAAAGTTTTCTTCTCTTACGGGCTCCACTGTGTACTGATTAATTTGATCATAGATCATCACTTCAATGCTTTGACTGAGGGACATTGCAAATACTATTCCATATCGTATGCTTGACGGTCCAGTCATCCACTTGTCTTTTCTACGTTCCAGTCTTCATGTGTACATTACTTCTTTTGCATCAAATTAATCACACTTGTGCCCCATAAAACACTCCATCCTCTATTTGACTAGCCCGTCACCCTTCAGTATAAATACACTCCACCCTTAGTTTCAACTGCCACAAAACATCTCTCTTTTCCTCTTGTGCTAGCTACTTTTTCCTGTCTCAAAATGTTTACCTCTTCAATCTCTTATTTAAATAGCATGCTGTATGACACTAAAAAAGGCACCAGGGGAAGCAACGGAACAAATTTGATATATAGAGATGAGTTGAGCAAGAAGATATCACCAAAGAAGTTAAAGAAAGGTGGCAATTGCTTGGCAATTAAAGAAGAAGACGCGAGGAAGAATTTTGAGAAAAGAGGGTATGCCAGCAGCGTGCAAGAAAAAGATGTGATCAGAGTGAAAGTTAGGATGACAAAAGAAGAAGCAGCTCGATTAATGGCCAAGTGCAAAGAAGGGGGGCTTCTTGAATTCAAAGATGTCGCACATGAACTTGTCCAACTTCCTGTTAATCGTATTAGCACTGTTGTGTCCTCTAATGGTGGATATGGTGGTGTGCTTCATAGCATCCCTGAAGAAGAGTAGTTTGAACTTTGAACTACATGTACCAGTTTCCTTAATGGAATGAAAAGCCACAAAAGGAAGAATCTAGTGATTGCTGCTATCATACATGTATATAAACTCCTTAACGGTGGATCCACAATAGGGTAGCACAGAAATTGTCGTCCACGATGGTGGATCATAGCTAGCATTAGTTAGTTTGCAGCATGAAGCTTTAAGAGCTAAGAATACTTTTGAATTTTGTAATTATTCCCGTGAAAAATTAAAAATCATTGATTTTACAAATGTATGCGGTGCATATAAAGCGAACAAATATGTTTTTTATTGTCTAAATGTATGATCATAGAGTTTCTTGGAACAAGGACTTTGAAGTTTGAAAGATGATATTTGACCAATTCATTCCGGGAGTTCTTTTTGTTGATGATTTTGTGGATGACAAAAACCACCTCACTATTAGTCCTTTATTCTAGGAAAGTATAATAAATCAAATAAAAGGTATATAGAAATGCCTACAGAACCCCGATGCGCTGTCCAAATTATTAATTCTAAAAAACTGCAGTGAATGGAAGACCGTGAATGAAAAAAAATTGATTTTTACTTTTTTTTATATTGTTTTTGATGTCTTGAAATAAAAAAATAAAAAAATAAAAAATATATTATTTTAATAAAAATACTTCCAAAACATCCTATTCATCACTTGTATCTAAAGCTGGAAAGAAACTGTATACTTGTGACACCAAGCAGCAAGAGATGGTCAGAATTAGGTGCTTATTTTTGTCGGAACCCTGATGACTAGAAGTATGTTTTGATTTAGTCTTCCACTTTCAGAAACCAGTTATTTGTGATGGCTCCATGATTGGTATGCAGAGGCCTATTTTTAATCGGAAAACTTCAAATTTCGATTCTTCTCCGGAGACCATAAGCCCAGACAACTTAACCAGGGAAGCATGTGTGTGTGTAAGAATACTTTTTGTTTGAAATGATCATTGGAGCCGAAAACAAAAGTAAGTAATTTTGCTAATTAATCTTTTAATTAGGTGTTAATATATTAATATTGTGAGCTAGTAATGCCAAAGACGCACGCCTCTTCTTGCGATACAGAGAAAAGGTTTGAAAGAAGAAGAGTGCAGATCACAGTATGTGTTCTTAAGAATTAGGGAGTGTTTTATACCATGATTGATCGGTCAAGCTCGTAAAACTTATTATCAAACACACCCATTTGGCATGTTCATCATTTTATTTTCTTAAGTCGGCTCAGATCAATTTTGCAAAAAATGATACAATGGAATCTAAAAAGTACAAGAATATCATTAACATCTAATAACTCTTGGTAATTAGCAAACGCGTAATGACATGTATATTTGGGAATTGGGTCATGATCCCAAAGAAAAACCTCACATGAGAGGACTGAAAAAGGAAAGAGAATGGTAATTTCCTCCTCAAAGGGCTCGTCTCTCTGTTTCAAGCCCTTCAGGAGTTTCCACGATACTCTCCAAAGAGGGTTTCCATGTTTTAACTTTCATTCTCCCTCTCTCTATCTCTCCCAAAACATCTTCTAGCTTCCTTCCTCCGTTGACCTTTAGCTGAAACGTTAACCACTCTAGCTCCTCCTTCGTAAGCAATATCTTAACCTTAAGGCTTGCACCTTTCTCGAAACCGCCACTTTCCTTCACAATCCTTGTTTCTTTCTTTTCTTGATGCAGCTCCTCCATGTTATCATCCTCTTCATGTTGCCTCATTTTGCTTGACCTTATGCAATTTCCCATAGTTTGAAGTGCAAAAAACAACACGATTTCAATGGATAAACAGTATTTAAAATGTTATTGGGAACTGAAAAGGAGATTGAGAAATAGGAGGGAAAAGTACATCGATCAATGGAAAAGTGGTTCCAAAAGGCTTCAGCTTTTGAAAATTAGGTGGAGGGGAGGACCTGATATTTATAGGAATTCGGTGCCCAGAATTTACGTAGAATTTCTTACGCGGGAATAATAATTTTTCTATATTTACTAAAATTTCCATGAAAATGACGCAACTGCTGGTGCGCCCCTGTATTAAATAAGTTAAGTGCATTTCTTTTTAATTTCTTTGTGACTAGTTTAGTGCCAGCACCACAAAACAAAACAAAAAAAGCTGCATGCCTAATATCTTATCAGCTCCTATATACATTGCTCGAAGAACAACTAAAAGTTTAAATGCACGAAATCAGGAAATGGAGATTTCGTTTCGTAGGCGATATTGTGCTTGATTGATTATGGCAATTTTCTTTCTCTAGCTCGATTTAGTGAAGTTCACGAGATTATTTAATCAATAATAAATAACACCAACAAAACCTGCTGCAGAGTGATAGTTTAAGAAGGTGGTGTTTTACTTCAAAATATATTCAAATAATATTTTTTATTTTACAAATTATTTTTGACATTAAAATATTAGAATAATCTAAAAACATAAAAAAAAAATCAAATTTTTAAAAAACACAGCTTCACTTCAAACATGTTTCCAAAAAGCACCAATAGTTCAATCTAATTACAAGTTAATTTGGAAGCTCAAGTCTAGCACACATATGTGATCAAGATATTCAAAAATTTGTAATGAGATCTACAAAGAACTAAAATAGTCGACGTACTTAATGTTGAAAAAAAATAAAAAAAATACAAGAGGATAGCAATTAAGGATTTTGGTTTGAAATCTAATTTTGTTAGTGGTCTTAATTTATTTGATATTGGTAGTTGATTTGTGCTGTTTGAAGGAGTAGGCAACTATGGAGACCAGTAGACTTCACCGAAGGCTCCTGGAAAATGGAGGCTTAGGGTTGTGACAATCTTAAGAAAACCTAATTGATTCCCCGACAATGTCACGAGCACGGTGGAGCTCCTACCTGAATTTAATAAATGCCGTAGAAAATAATAAGCAGATTATATTTTTTTTTCGAATTGTGAATACACCGACAAGTTTAATGACTGTAATATTTATATGTCAGAAATTTCAATTTAGAAACTATATAATTTTCCACCGCCTCTAAAGAATTCATGATTCCACTGGTAGGATTTAATTACTTCTTAATCGACAATGAAAGAATGATTCTTCAGGCACGGCTATATATATGTATAGCCAAACACAATCAAACGCATTTTGATTCGAAAATGTTTATATTATAATCCGGATTCATGATATCTCTCCTTATAGAAAAACTAGACAAGAAGACGAAAAATGTGATAGAAAAATTGTTTAGAGACCTTGAATTATTGAAGATATAATATAGATGACAGTGACATTTACTATTAAATCTATATGAACATCATTGACACGCCATGTTTAATAGAGTAGCTAACAGGGTTTCTTACGAGAGAAAGAGGCATAATTTACATAGAAAATATAAAATCTTTTCCATTATCGAGATTAATTATATATACCAACTCTAGATTATTAAACTTGAGCGTATACGGTGCTCAACGTTGAACAACAACAGTAATACTGTCCGTGAACCTGAGAACGTGGCCCTTCATTTAGTGGACGAAAACACTTTCTGCGATGTTCATCACCACAATGCATGGAGGAGATTTTTCATAGTTTATTGTGCTTGTCATTTTGCTGGAGAGTTAGTGCAGGGTATGTGCCTAGACAAGTTCATCGCTTGAAGCTCTCTATAGTTCACGAACTTTTTTTTTTATTTTTAATCTTAACTGGATATTCTAAAATAAAGTAACTATTATCAGCACTCCAAATATTTGAAAAGTTGAAAATATAATTTTTCATCCTAAATAATAATATAGAAAACAGATCTATTGCCTCACGGTATCAGATTTCTTTTCTCGTACATCATGGAAAGATTCAAAATCTTGGACTTCTTCTTTTTTCCCTGATGTGACCTGGGTTTGAATTGCAAAACCAATTTTCTGCCATTACTTTAGATCTTGCCTTCATAGTGGTCAACATAACCTGTTCACACGGTGTAACATGACCAATTAAGTACTTGGAAGGCTTGATATGGTAATCAAAGTAGACTGCCTTGGCCAAGTTTCTGTACTTTTTTTCATCGTAATGACCTTAGGGACTCTATTTCTCAATTTTCTTTAATGGAGAATAAAACTCACTAGTTATTCCTGTTGAATTTCCGATTGTCAAGTGTGATTAGTGGGTCTTTCATGCTGTCTTCGGTCATCTGCTGAGGTCAAAAGCATTTTGTTTGAAGGTTGAAACATTTGATGTAAAACATCCCTTTTTTTTCAAAGTTTCTTGTTTGGCTCAAGCTTCCTTGAATCGAAAGTAAAGCTGAGCTGAAGTGTACAACGTTCCCTTTGTCGAAGAACATTGTTCGGGGAACAAATAAGCTTGTTGCTTAGAGCTAGATTATACTTGTCAAGTTAAATCTCAAGTACACCTTTTGCAAGTTGCCACTATGCTTGCACTCGAAAAAGAAAAACAGCATAATAATAAACTCCACTCGTGACTCTTGGATTCCTTCACCCCTTCACGGCACTGCTGAGAAAAATGCACCCTTTTTGTTATTACAAACCTTGTTTATTAGTCTCTTAACACGCAGTTGTAAATCCTGGTCCCAAAATGATTAAGACGGGATTTAAGGGAGCCAGAGCATTTTATTTGAAGCAATCGTGACGTTCAATGACGTTTCAGACTCCAGAAGAACAGAAATAAATGGAAAGTATAGTCAATGCTTCCAAGTCATCTGGCTTAGAAATTACCACAGCAGTAGCCTGTCTAAGGCATCATCTTTCCCAGAAAAAAGAAAAAACTACGCTGCTTTATCGATGTTTTAATATACGAGAAATTGTCTTTTTTTTATTAAAGATCAAGAGAACTTCGCTTTCAAGAAATCGGTGGAAGCAATAATGCTCACTCGATAGTCTCAGGTTTAGGTGAGGAAGCCAGTAGTTTAATGTTTTTTGCAAGACTGGTAACTGTGGAAGCATTTGAGTACTCAATCTTGAATCTTCGCAAGGGGGACGACAACTACCTGCTTTGGGCCAGCTTGTTTTGACAAAACACCACACTCCCCGTCAAGGGGAGAGTTTGTCAACGAGCAAATCGGATTCTTTCACGCCAACGATGCATGGGAAAAGACAGCCAAAATCCCTCAAGCTCAGCATATAGTTAAGTTCACTAGATGGATTCACTTGCACTCTCGGCCTGATTGATGAACCCCATGCGGTGCCCCCTCGATACTGATTGCTAACAACAGAAGAAGACCTCGGATCCGTGTGAACACTGTCCAAATCCCTTCTACTACATCAGAACATCAGCTGCATGATGTGTAGACATCACCTCTCAAGTCGAAGCGTGGCTGTATTGAGATTTCACAGTGCTCTGTTCCATCACAAATTCAAATGCCCATTACACAACCACGAATAGAGTGAAAGCCATTGCCAGCAACCAACAGAACACAACTGGGGCAAACAGGAACCGTTGTGAAAAAATCACTAGAGACTTGGAGTCTCTTTGACATTTATATTGCAATAATAATTATTTTTCAAAGTGTTTTTTATTTAAAAATACTTCAAAGTAATATTTTTTTATTTTTTAAATTTTATTTTTAACCAGATCAAAATAATACAAAAGCAAAAAAAAATTAAAAATTTTAATTTTTTTGAAAACAGCATTTCTCCAAAAAAAATATTACAACCAAAACCACCAGACAAGAGAATTCACTAACCGTTAGGGATATTGCAATCCCACACTAAAAAAACCCAAGTTAAATCTAATGTTAGTGACCACATTAGCCTACACAACAGAAGGTTTATACCAGTAGAGCATGCTGACTTAAAAACATCAAGTTCTTCACAGGCTTTCCGTATCTTTTAGAATAGGTTCAGCTCCAAAACCAACTAAAGCAGGTTAAATTAACATACATAACCAAAATAGAGATCCAAGTACGATTCACTGCATTCGCCGGCGCTTCTTTGCAAGATTTTCAAAAATTTGGTGGACATCAGAGGATGTGATTGTCTTTGATTTATCGAATGACTCCTGCAGAAAAACATGGGTACATACATCAGTGCAGCATATTTGCTTTGCATAAATAAACTCAAACTAAAATAGAGAAAAAGGTAACTTTTTACAGCTAAGTTTGCAAGATTGCATATCACAAGAGTAAGCTCTAAGGCGTGTTATCAAGGGCATACCAAAAAGGAACGAAATTCATCCTTGAAGTCTGCAATACCATTCAGAATCTCCACCTTCTCTATATGACCAAGCTTGTTGAAAAAGCTCAACTCAGCGCCCTCCTGTTGCTGCAACTTTTCTTCCCTCTTCTGCTTTGCCATTTTCTCGTACTCAACAATTGTGTCCTCCCTGTCAAGAAGATACCTTATATGCTTCTGGTTGTACATATCCAAGCATTTTTCACATCTACACAGGATGTCCCTCCAGTTTTTGGAAAGAAACAATGGTTTTCCTTCTGAAACAGGTGAAGTGACTTCCACATCAACTCCAAGAACACAAGTAGTATGAAGATTGGTGTCTTTTGTGCATTGGTTTGAGTCGTTTGACCCACTATTCTTCCAAGAACTTTCTCCAACAGCAGAAGCTTTTCCAGCTGTTGCATTATCCTTTTCAGAAGAATTGTTAGCACATATATCATTCTCAAGCTTCCCAGAACCACAAGCTGTGGGAACATCTTCCAGCACATCCTTATCCTTGGCATTACTATAAGTAGCATCACCTTTCCCCCCTGCTGCCTGAATTGTCTTGGGATATAGTGTCAGAAAAGAACAAACTGTCGAGCATGTCTTGCATATAAAATCTTCATAGAGAGGCTCTCCTTCCTCATCTCTTGGAATCTGTAAAACAAGGAGATAATTTTGGTAGCTAATAATCATACTACCTAATCAGAACCATTATGGCTCAAAGAAAGCCAGAACTATAGAAGACTTGCATGTCCAGGGGAGGGAAGTCCAAACTAAGAAGACATTTATTGAATTGTGTTTGCAAGAAGTGAGACCTGAAGCCTAAAGTATGCAAACCTCTTGGTTGTGGACTCTACACTACAACCATGCACTTGAAATCAGAGCATAGGAGGAGAAAATTCTTAAAACATGATCCATGGATGTCACTTATGATTAACATCATGCATTGGGATCTGAATTGACTTGATCATGTCTCCAAAATAATGCCAAGTATGATATCATCAAACATATTAACCATGATGACCATATATCACAATATCACATGAAAGTTAATATATCAACCAATTTTTCTACCAACAGTAGGCTGTAGCAAGGGTAGGGACTAAGGGGTGTTTGTGATCCCAACTAACAAAGGCAAGGTTTAGGAAAGAGCCAAACTGAAAGCATGGTTGATCGACAAAACAACCCTGCCATAGATAACTCATACAAAATTTACTGTCTACGGAAGTAAATGTCAACTTGTCAACCCTCTTTATTGTACATCTAAGGATTAAAAATTTCCCAACTCAAACAACACTTTTTTTAGGCTGAAGACACAAACAGGTAACTGTGGGAAAGAAAGAGGCAAAGATGATGAGAACGGAGATGGAACAACCAGGCTACCAACCTCATTGGAAGACTCTAGGCCAAGATGCTCGTCATGAAACCAGTCTTCACACATAATGCACTGTATCATCTCTTCTTGTGCCTCAACATCTGGATCAGGATAGGGCCGATCACAAGAGCAGTATAAACCTTTGAAGTTGTGATTATATGAATTTTCAGCATTTTCCACATCTTTCTTTGGGAAAAGCTTGCAGACGAACTCCCCAAATTTTGAATTGCCACAATCGCACCGAAAATTTCTCTTGGTCCATAACTCCACAATCTTTTGTGTGTGGCAACAGAAAAAGGCACATTAAATGTAAGATAAATTTTAACCAAATAAATTTTATTTAAGAGAAGGCATAGAAGAATAGAACACTGATTAACTGCCACAGGTGTGGATAAATATTTATTTCTGAACTTGCACCTTCAGATTATTAGTTTGGTTTTGAACTAAAGTTTTCAACCTCCTTTAAAAAGTGCTACAATGAAATGAAGATTTATATATTCTAGTGTAAGGTGTTGCATAAATAAAATTATTTTGCGATGTTTTTGTACATTGGTTATTGTAAACACCAGCTACACCCGTGGTTTTCAATTTCTATTGTAATTTCTATAGTACACCTTTAAGGGCATGAAAGTAGGCTTGACAGTGCATTGTGTTTTGCAAAGAAACGTTTTACTTCTCATCATGCCTCCATATTACAATTTTAGTTCTAGGCTTCTAGCCCTGTAAATTTGTTAAACTTTTCATTAACAAACAGCATATGCCAGAGCTTTTAACATTCGCAAGGTTAAAAAAGACTTCAGTAGCTAAATTTATAGTATTTTTGTCATCTCAAAATGTGCTTGAACATTGCCTCATTTTCACTAATGTTCTTGCTGATGTACATAGCATCTTTTTGGTCACCAGCGTACATTAATTTACAAAATGGTTTTCAATCAAATTGAAAGTTGGGACATTAAACCACAAAAACAAACTCACTGGGAACTAACTCAATCAACAATCAAACCACAAAACTAAAAAGGGAAAAAAATACCTCATGGCCATCATGGCAAGACAAACTACAAGCGGTGCAAACTCCAGCATTTCCATCTGGAGTGCATGACAGACATGAGAAAATAGCCTGTCTCTTCATATATCCCATGTTATAAGTGCACTCGTTTCCCTCATCTCCTCCCAAAACCAAATCCGCGTTCTTTGCAACCAACAACCAAGACAAAAATCAGAGGAGAAAATTTAAGAGTAAACTCAATAAATCTAATAAGCAGAGAGTTACATTATACATATTTAATCTATCCACACCATCAAAGATTAAATCATCTTCCAGATCAATACCAAAGCAACCCATTTAAAACATAATGCATTTTCTTTGACATAACGGCTTGAGTTCACAAGTTTCGTGATACAGAATTTCACAAATAAATATTGCAGCAGTTGTCCTAATCCAAAACAATTTTTGCCCTTTTATTCACAAGTCTGGTCGTGGACTTGGACTTGTGGTGTTATGGAATCTATCAATTTCCCTAAATGCTGGAAAAAAGATTAAAATATTCTCGTGTTGTGTAATTAAGAATCAATCACGAAACCAATTTGTGTCCAACAGTTTCCGATATCCAATCCCACTTCACCAAATACAAGCATTCATCTCGACAAAATGACCCTCTTTTCATATTTACAAAACCCTAAACAACATAAAGCCAGTGACTTGAGACCCTAAGCTGAAATCTTTTCTTCCTAGAAACCAAACAACTGTACACAATCACACCAACAACCAAGAGGGTAAGAAAAAAGCAATACTTTCACTCAGCAAAACAAACCCTGAATTGAAAATTTACCAGTTCCTCAGCTTCAACGTTTTTGAGATATTCATCAATGGTAACAGTTTGCTCGACCTCATCATCAAAAACACCATCCATTTTCTCAATATAGTGGAAAGGATTGAAACTTTATGCTTTCTACCTGAAATTGAAGCAAACAAGAGAGATATTGGTTATATGTCTGCTTTGAAAGGGATTGATTTTGATACGGGAAAATCTATGGGCTTGACCTAAAAAATAAGTAAAGCAGGTATTGGAGTAAGGGGCACCGACCTGATTGGATTTCGTTGATTTCAAATAATTCTAGGGTTTGTTAATGTGATTACGAGAGCGAGGGAGAGATGTATGTCGTCTAAGTATGTATGGAGAGAGAGCGCGTTAAAGATATATGGGAGCGTTAAGGACTGAACGGACATTTTCCCGCCATGATGAATGTTATTTGGTGGTGGGGGTGCATCATTTTAACGAGTTAAAAAATTTCATGCAACTTTCCCTCCAATTCAAGGATGGGCTTTGCTGTCGCGTGTTTCGCAGCTTCTACTCCATGTTTGAAATTTTGAAATTTCTCTTTCTTTGTTTGCTTTTTTAAAGTTGTTTAAAAGAATGGTAATTGTTATTTTTAAAAAATATATATTAAAATAATATTTTTTATTTTTCATTTTAAAATCAATCATTCAATTAAAAAAAAAACTCAGACCAATCCAAACCCAAGTCAAGTCGATTCTTGTTTTATAATCAGAGTTATTATAATATTATTAATTTCAACACTTAATATAAATTAAAATAAAAATGATATCTAATTATTATGGCAACAATACATATTAAAAGTAAAATATATTTTTTATATGTTATTTATTTTTGTTCATCGTAATCAAACAAGATATAGAAACAATCATTTTATTTTGTATATCGCCACTAAATATAATTTTATCTCTATCTTTCTTTTTGCTCTTTATATGTTTTTATTGTTTTGGAACGGTAATCAAACTCTATCTATGGAACAAGTTTATTAATTAAGGAAAAAATGCTCTTTATTTTTTAATTTTTGAAGTTATAATCTTAAAATTTGATAGATATTTAAATAGTGTGAAGCTAAAATTAAGAGATTTGTGTACTGTCTTTCATGAAGCCATGAAAGACGAACATAAGAAAAGGTTGATGCCATGCAAGGCAGCATGTGGCTAGTCATTGCATGACAATCACACTTTTGAGTTTATAAAAATGCATAAATTAAGGCAAAAAAGCTTTGAATAATAAGTGTATTGACAGGGTGAGCAAGATGCAAACACTTCACGACCATATATAGTACAAATCCAGAATTGTTGTTAAGGGATTTAGTGTTTTTTTTTTAAATAGTATTGATTTCGATGAGATTTTCTCTCTGGCTGTGAAAATAAAAGGACATGGAAACTACATTATTGCATGGTGGCTTAACAACTAGTTTGGACTTAAAGACTGAATAACTAGATTAATTGTCCGATCAACAAAGAATTATGGTGGCAAAAAACCCAATTGTTATATGTTTTCTCATCATCAATTCGAGACTCCATAATATGCTTTTTCTATTTTAAAACAGCAGGGATTACAAGCTAGGGATTCAGTCTATGATGAGGAGTTTTCATACAAGAGCTTCAAGCTGGAGCGAACTGGACCAGGTAAGTTGCTATTTTTTTTTTTGCTGTATATCATCTGTTCTACCCATGAAGTTTGTCAAATATATTAGTTCTAGCCATTAGATTGATGAAATAGGTTGTGGGGATGAGTTTTGAGACTGATATAAGAGCTGGATTCAAGAGTTGCGTTTTATAATTCTAACAATTCTTCTTATTCGTTGCAAACTCGAATGTTCTCCACTGCAGATCATTTTTCCATGAAGTTCGATCGGTCAAGAAGCTATGCTTGGCTTAGTAAATGCCAGGAAAGTGACTTGGGAGATGGGATCTCATACCAATCCAGTAAGAGAGATGGGACAAGCTAGTTGATCCAATGGAATAGGTTGCCAGCTCTCGCTCCCAATCAGGAGGCTGGACATGGAGCCATCATACTTGCTATCCTCCTTTAATGTATTTGATAGAGAAAACATAAGAGGATATTAAGAAGCCTGGATTTTTTTTTTAATTAATATGAATGTTTGTGCTATTTTATATATATTAACTAATTTTACGAGTTTTAAAATTAATAATTATATAAACTTTCAATAATCTTAAAACTTATAAAACTCATAAATAAATCCAGAATTTAATTAATTAACCCACTTTCTCAGTTACTGTACTCTCTTCTTCTTCTTTTTATTAAGAGCTTGGTCTATCTATCCATGGCCTAGTAATGCTGAAATCCTTGCACCAAAAAGCTCCCATATGCTAAGAATCACTGCAAATAGCCATAAAGAAAACTTATCACGCAAACTTGCAAATAATCTCTTTTTTTCTCCATATTTTTTTTACTCTGGTCTTTTTTTTTTCTTCTCAATTTTGCCTCTTTTTAACAAATCAGAAACAATTGGCCAATAATTATGCTACAAAAGGATCCAATTGAAAAGAAAAGGAGTTTGAGAATCAAAAAAAAAAAAAGCACTCCTCCATAGTAAATCTCCCGCACCTTTTAATTTCTTTTAATAATTACCCAAATATCTAAAAGCCCACGAGTAATTCCAATTTGGAAAAATATAATATGATTATATTCTATGCAAATAAATCAATCATATTACAAGAATTTATTATGTTCTTGTGGATTGAATCGATCACACTGTAGAGACTATAAGTGTTGTATATCAATGTCACGTGCCTAATTGCAAACAGGGTAACGAGTTCTTCATAACAAGCTCTTGTCTCGTCTCTCTATTTCCGTATTTCTTTAATATTTAGTTACGAACAGCTGCAAATTAAGGCATGCGTGCTTGAGAAATTAATTTTCTTTTCCCCCCCTCTTTAAACTGAGTTTAGCCACAATTACAAACATAGAACCGTCTATATCATCACAGCTGTTTAGCTTTCATGGCTTGATGCTACCGTGAAGTTGCTTCCATCAGCCATTGCCTCATCCTTTTTGTTCCCAACTTGGCTATTTCCTTTTATTATATATATATTAAAAAAAGCCTTGACTTCTGGGAGAATTGAAAATGCCATCTGTTTAACAGCAACAGTGCTTTGACATTGGTAAGTACCAAATTAACCCAAGTACAAAAGGGATTTAACAACGTTTGAACCAGTCTTATCAGTGTTTTACAAGCAAAGCAAAGCAAAGCCAACCCTTTCGTGAGAGAGAGAGTAAAAATTAAGCACGAAGCTGTGCTCAAACACCCCCCCCCCCCAATGATATGCTTGAATACGATTCTGGTATTATTTTAAACCGGTTGCTCTCAGATTTATCGGATTTTTAAACCATTTTTCCCGTAAAAAAATGTGGATCAATCTGTTCATATAATCAAGAAGCAAAGACAATTAATATTACAGCACGATAAGCACGAATCATTTTATATACTAGCAGTTCACATACAAATTCACTGAGAATACTGTGTTTATATCTTGAAAAAAAAAACTAGGCATCTAAATCGCGTTACAGTAGAATTTTTTGGCACGCAAGAATAATTAAGGACGGATAACAAGTGTGCTGTTAGAATTTTTCTGTTTCAGATTTTATAATTAATCTCTTAACATCAACCGTGTTCTGTAAATTATTTCTTGAACCCACTGGCCGCCATGCGCGTAAAACCAGTTGATCTCTTCGAGCACTCTTTAACAAATAATTAAAAGGGTGACTGGACCATTGAGACTCCGACTCCCTCGTTTTTATGTTATCAAGTGATACGTATGAATCCTCAGGGTATTTCAACTGCAGAAAAGTAATCAAGGAATTTCTATGTCAAGACTCAAGAATTAAATACAAGAAAACATTACTCCAACCATATAGATGATGCCAACCATTTAGATGGTGACTCATAATAAGAATTTAAGATCAAAAAATTTATTTTTTTATGTTTTTAGATTTGAGTTCTATAATAGCTAACATCATAACCATTAAAAATTTATATGATTAATAAGTTTAAAATACATAAAAGTAATTAATATATACATAAACTAGCCCGAACATTTCCATTAATACCATTAATAATAATAATAAAAAAAATTCCTCATCGAGAAATTGTCAATAACATTTCCTCGTTGAAATATAGTAAATTATTCTCTAGCACCTCGTTTTGAATGCATTTATAAATGAGTCCTTTATATTTGAAAACCTATAATTTAGTCCCTTAACCCTTATGGCCCACTGTCTTATAAAAACACTTTATTTTTTCTAAGAATTTAAACTTGAAAACGGTACATTTGGGGTAATAGAGAATAAAATAAAAAATGTTCTAATCAGACATATAAATCGTCAGCAGTCAAGGGACTAAGATGTATAATTTCAAAAAAGGAAGGATCAGATTATGATTTAATTCAAAATATAGAGACCAGCGAAAAATATAATCTTGGAAATAGCATGCTGATTTCAGAAGTTCTGACAATCTCCTTGACTGTACGGAATCCCGCCAGTGCAGCCCGTCAACCATAAATAAATCAATAATAAAACCCTGCCCATAAAAGCTTTGTATTTTTAGTCCCCAAAAAATGGCTCCTTCAACTCTCCCCCTCTTAATATTCTCTGTACTGATCTTCCTTCAAAAAGCAAACAGCAATAATCCATGCCTTAGAAACAAACTAGAGGTTCGATTCCCTTTCGGATTTGATAATAATAAATGCAGCTATCCGGGTTTCAATCTCTCATGCAACGATCTCCAGAACCAGATTATCCTCAACCTCCCAAACACAGGCAACTTCACTGTCCAAAACATCAACTACCGAAGCCAAACAGTAACTATAACGGACCCACAAAACTGCCTTCCGAAGAAATTCATGAACTCTTCATTTGAGCTTTCAGGATCTCCTTTCATTCCTGAACACTATAATCGTTCCTTCACCTTCCTAAACTGCTCATCAAATTCTACCACCGCTGTATCTGGGCTAAGGCGTATTAATTGCCTTAGCAACGAGAACTTTATTGTTGTGGCCATGCTAACAACTAAATATGAGTCGTTACCTTACAATATGCCAGCACCATCTTGTAAAGAACTGAAGAAAAGAGTGTTCGTTCCGGTTCTTTGGTCAGATAGTGAAGCGAAATTAAAATGGAATGCATCCTATTGTCGACGGTGTGAAGAGGACGGCGGGACTTGTGGATCCAAGGGGGATACTTGTCTGACCATTGAATGCAAAGGTCGACGTAGCAACGGTATGTTTTTCGAGCAATTTTAACGGTTGATCCAATAGTCGATTGCAGCTATCCCATCTAAGTTGTTCATGATCCACACGTTACCCTGAAATGTGTGGATAAGAAAATCTTAAAGAGGGAGTTGCGACAGTCAGTATTTGTCTGTATGAGTTTCTTCTAATTAAAAATTTTATTTAAATCTTATAAATTATATATAATACCATGAGTATATTACGTGTACGATTAATTAATTAAGTATAGGGCAAAATGATGATGATTTTAGGGTGATTTATTTTTTCTATGAATTTTTTGTTATTTTATATCATCAAGAGATTACAAGTAGAAATTGCAAGATATAAAATAAAACAGTACTTTATCATAACTGGAATTTTAAAATGAACTAAAAATTCACATGCTGAATATTTTAAACAATTACAAGTCTAGTTTTATAGACGACTCTTGATCGAGTCTAAAGTTAATAAATTTTAAATGAGTCAACTTTAAACCTCATGTTTTAGGCTTGTTAAGAACATGAACCAAGCTTAAATCTTGTCAGCATTAGATGAGTCGAACTCGATCACATCAAATCTTGGCTTGGCTCTACTCAATTTACAGCCGTAAATGCAATTGCATACGTGTCAATTTGATCAAATGCTAGTGGTATAGTTTTTGTATGACCAAATCCTACGCTACGTACGGCAATATTCCCCATGATAACTAGTCAAGAAACACGAAAGTTGGCTCTTTAATTACTCAGAAAATCTTGCATTTTGATTTCTTGTTTGCTGTGAGAATCTTCCTGTTCTTTGGTCATGAGATCAATGAATGTCAAATTCTTGTATTCTATGTGGAAATGGTGACTTTCACAAAAGTCGTACATAGTTTTTTTTTTTTTCTTAAGAATAATTCTTGTGGAAATGGTGAATTTCCCAAAAGCCAAATTGTTTGACGCCGGCGCTAAAACTGCATCAATGTCAATGGAAGGAGATTTAGAGAAATGAGGAACAACAGAGGAACTGTGATTCCCCTTTGTCTTGGAGTTGCTTTGATTTTATTTTTTTTTCTTGTTGAGAAAGAATATCACTTGAACATCCGTTGCCCCTGGTTTTCTTTTAGCATTAAATGGCCTTCATTCACGATTTGGCTTTGCTAGGTCCTCTCCCGAGAAGTGCAAAATATGGCATCGTACTGGGTGCTGGAATACCAGGGCTGCTATGCATCGTTGGGATTGGTTCTTACCTGTGTGGCCGACTCAAGGAATATATCGGTGGCAATCAACCCACCTCCGAATTCTCCATCGCAATTGCTCCACAACCAAGCGTAGTAATTACTGGTCTTGATGCACCAACAATAGAATCTTACCCCAAAACCCAACTTGGCGACAGTGGAAGATTGCCTAAACCTAACGACAACACTTGCCCTATATGCTTATCTGAATATCAGCCCATGGATACACTGCGGACTATCCCTGACTGCAGCCATTACTTCCATGCTAATTGCATAGATGAATGGCTTAAAATGAATGCAACATGTCCGTTGTGTCGGAATTCGCCAGATGGGTCATCTGTAATGACCCCTTCCTCTCCATTGTCCTCTTCGTCATCCTCATTATCAACACCATTGCCATAGACGATGACTGGTTACATTATACAGGGTAGTTTTTGCTAGGTTTTGATTGTCAATCGTACATGTGTATTGCTTGATGTGTGTGTATATGTATTCACTAGTGGTGGCCAACCATGGATGTACTTCATTTGATTTTGGTAAGTTCTATATGAAATACCAAAGAGAGAAGGTAGAGGATATATCATCACACTTATTAATTAGTACTTTTGTATGTGATGATCTCTAAGACGATCCTAGACATCCATGTGTAATTGATTATGGATTTAATTATAATGCTAGATTATGCATATTATTTAGTTCAACTTTCAATTTTGGCCATAAGAATTATGTGGTGGCAATATTCAGCAAAATACATGGAAAACCAAGCTTCTGGCCCCGGTGCCTTAACTATCATCCTTTCACAACATCAATTAACAATTAAAGCACATTGCTTTCAATGTTACGAATTTTGGGGATTAGGGCATCCACTACCAGAAAACCGATAAATATAAACGGAAATAGTAAGAAAATATTTTCGTTGGTAAATTTCCGAGGGATTTTACCGACGGATATATTCCCTCGGTATATACCGAGGAAATTATGGAGGGACAAAAAAATTAAAACAAAACAAAAAAAAATGATGACGTGTCAGGATTTACCAACGGAATTACCGACGGAATAAATTCCGTCGGTAAATCCGTTGGTAACCTTGTTTACACTGTTCATCATATCAATTACAAAGGGAATCACTGACGGACAAAATCCGTCGGTATTTTCCAGAGAACTCCAGAACTGTTCACTTTCCAATTGCACTATTAATTGTTGTTCTTTACGGACAAAATCACCGACAGATTGAAAAGTCGTCGGTGTTATTTGGCGGATTTCTGAAAAAATTCAATTGATTTAAAATTTTCATTTAAATATTACAGACGGAATCACCGACGAACTGAAAAATCATTGGTAATTGTTGGCGGTTTCTGAAAACTTTGTACGAAATTAAAAATTTAAATTAAATATTACCGATGGAATTACCGACGGAATAATTAAAAAATATTAATATTCAATTATCCGTCGGTAAATCTGTCGCTAACACGCCCCAATAAAAAGCCTGAATCCCTTATTTCACAAGAGACAGACTTATTTCTTCTTCTTCTTCTACTTCTTCTTATTCTTCTACTTCTACTTCTACTTCTACTTCTTCTTCTTCTTCTTCACTATATGTAAAAAACATCAATATCTATTTCTTTCTCTTCTTTTCTCTCCTCATCTCCTTCTCCTTTTCTCCATGCTCGAGTATGTCTTCTTCTTCTTTCTTCTTTTATCCTCTTAGTTTTTTTTAATTAATATGCTTTACGAAATTTTTTTCTTTCCTTAGCTTCACTTGCAACTACATTAAGGTAAGATTTTTCTTCTTTTTTCA
>Ga0325402_1001673_pt1 | contig 18532 bp, 8 predicted proteins | sample PopdelMetagenome_22_FD_207212 | JGI IMG/M metagenome (GOLD analysis project Ga0325402, IMG submission 207212) | Populus deltoides microbial communities from Bellville, Georgia, United States - Xylem-PdKOR-R3 | ecosystem: Host-associated > Plants > Phyllosphere > Stem > Wood/Secondary xylem...
CCCTATCTTTCTGTGACCAAATCCACCCCCCCCCCCCCCCCACCCACCGGGGGTGTAAGCCAGAAATCTTAGTGAGAATTTGTGCTACAAATTGATTCAAACAATCCAGCAGTTCAAATTACATTCAAAGACTACAATCACAATCCGTATGCCCTGAGGCAACTCAGCCACAAAACTCAGTCACACATGTAGAGAATACTGACAACTAAGAGAGTATAGCCATTAAATCGGAAGCTTTCAATGCGATGTAGTTAGCACCATCACTCCCTTTGAAGTCATTCCCAGCATACTTGGAATACAAAACTGTGCTTCCAGGGGACACGGATAGTGCCTTCCTGTTACCTTCCTCGTCAAGTGGTCCAGGTCCAACTGCTATCACCTGTTCATCAAAAAGCAGTATATACATCACAACCGATGAACATTTCCAGTAATGCATGTGAGAAATAAGAAACACTTGATCTCACCGTGCCAATAGAAGGTTTCTCTTTAGTTGCCTCTGTCAGCAACAAGCCTCCAGCAGTTTTCTCCTCTGCCTCAGCAATCTACAATCAAATCCAAATAACAAATTATTGTGAAACTTCAAGTGCCCATACAACCATGAAGCATGGAGAAGATTATACTAGATTTATTGCTAACATGCCATCATTTTCAAGACACCCAAAAAGGAAACATGAGGTGAAAAAAGGGAATTAATGATTCAAGATCAATTACTTTACACAACTTTAAAACTAAAATCACCCCGCCACCAAAGACAAACAGCATCCCATTAATGAAATATACTAATCAATATGCACCAACCAATGGATAGTGGAGGGTAATGTACCTTTATGAATACTCTATCATTCAGTGGCTTAAGATCCCTGATATCATCTGTCTCAAGGATGCCGATAATATCATCCTCCTTCAGTATAAGATGACTTGAGCCATCGAACTCCACCTCAGTCCCCGCATACTTGGAATATACAACCCGGGCACCAGTCTTTAAAGCAAAGCACCAACCCACCCAATAATTCAGTAGCATATTATGAATGAATATAAGAGAATTAGAAATCATCTAATGGGCAAAAAAATGACCTTCACAGAAATGTCCAGCTTGGTCTTCCCAATCGACTTCCCTTCTCCAACAGCAACCACCTCACCAGCTTGAGGCTTTGTTTGGGCAGAAGATGGAAGTAAGATGCCACCCTCAGACTTCTCCTCAACAGTCTTGATCTTCACCAGCACTCTATCACCCAAAGGCTTAATGGATGTGTACTACAGGAATGAAGTACCATCAAATCAGACAAGCCATTAAAAGGATTGAATTAAAACCCAACAAGAATCAAATTAAACCAAATGAAATCAACCTTCTGTCGATGCAATCGATAACAAAAAGAAAAAGAAAAAGAACCCAAAATAAGGTATGAGAAAATACTCTAACAAATCTAACACTCAGCAAATAAAAAAAACAACACATTTTAATTCCTAATTTAAACCATTTTATACAACACAGCACACTAAGCATACATTCAGCACTTTAAAAGGAAAAACAAAAGCAATTGGTTAGTAAAGAGAATTAATTTTTACCTTGGGAGCGACAACAGTGGCAGCTTTAACTACCAAGCACCGAAAAGGGCGTTGAGAGAGAGCAAAGCCACCAGCTGGTTTAAAAGACGCAAACTTAACATTAGAAGCTCTTAATCCTTCCAAGGAAGACAAGTTCCTTGCTGAAACCGAAATTGAGGATGCTGTCAACTGTGCTGTTGCCATTTATTTATTTTTCTTTGGGCACTAATCAATCAAACAAAAACAAAATCAAAATCAGATTCATCATACAGCAGTTAATGAAATCTTGAACAGGGCATAAGAGAGACATAAGTACCCGGTTCTAGAAATGCTTGAGAGTTGGAGTAAAGCAGATAAAACCCTAGCTAGCAAGAGTGATGAGGTGATGTTTTCGAGGGGGTTTTATGAGATGATAGGAGAGACTTCTAGAATTATTTTTGTTGGGGTGTTTTTGTCTCCAAACTCACGCGCTTCTCAACTCTCAACTGAGTCGAGCTCTTAAAACGGGTGGGTTATTTTTGAGTTTTTATGAGTGTATTAGCAGTTTTATTTAAAATGTGTTTTATTAAGAAATATTTTGAAATAATATTTTTTTATTTTTTAAAATTATTTTTAATATAAAAATTTAAAATAATATAAAAATTAAAATAAATTAATTTAAAATTAAAAAATTAATTTTTAAAAAATATAATTTCAATTCATTTTTAAGTAGCTTAAGTGGTTCATTGAATAAAATAAAATAAAAAATTTTGATCTTTCTAAATTCTAGCATCCACGTTCGTCTATCCTCTTTATTTTTTAGTTAAAAATTCATTTTAACTCCTTGCACTCTAAAATAAAAAAAATCATAAGTATTTTATTATTATTTTTTTAGATAAATCAATAATTAAAAAAAAAAAAGCTCAATTGCTTCTGGTCTTTCCAGTGTCATAACTTCATACAATTCACATAATTCAGGGTTCCTAAAAACATGATGAACTATTTTTCCAGTAGACGATCAAAATTTATTAGCATAAGAGAAGCCTTGTTATGATCTATAAATGTTAATATCGGGTGTAGTTCAATTGATTAAGTCTTGAGTTTGCTCTTTAGAAATTATCAGTTTGAATCTCACAAATATTAAGGTCATTGGAGACTTATATGGTTATTAACTTAAAAATTCATGTAATTAATTGAGATTCACGCAAGTTAACCCGAATACTCCCGTTAATCTCAAAAAAAAATTCTTTATCAACCAAAACAAACATTTTCACCGCTGTAATTGCTAGCAGTAAATACCTATGCAGAACCAATTTCTTATGGATGCTGCAATTCCAATATATCATACACAAAATCGGTTTATAAAAATGGAGGTTGGAATTAAGGGTCGAAATTGTAAAAAAGTTGCTAGAAAAAATAATTGGAAACACAACAAAAACACAAAACCTATATCCCAAATCTCTAGAGCAATTCTCCTTTTTTTGCCCATTTCAAACCTCAGTAGAGCCTGCCTGAGCGCTACAGTGCTCGCAACGCCCATTAAAGAGTAAGGATGCTATGTGATAAAAATACCAAGGCTACCTTTTGTAGCTAAGGAGCTCCGTTAGAGAGAGAGAGCAAGGATATGGATGCTAAGCTCTGCGATCGCTACAGCAATTTCAATTCTCTAATTTTTTTTTATTATTAATCTAAATCCAAAAAAGATTGATATTGCATCTTAATTAATTTCACATATTTTTAAATTAAAAACTATATAAACTTTTAATAATTTTAAAATAATTGAAACTTATAATTATTAGAGAGAGAAAATCAAAACCCTATTAGTTAAACTACTCATCAAAGTTAGTATGTCTGTCTTTGTTTGTACACACAATGTATCTTTTTAAAGGGGAAAAAAAAACCCATCATTTTATTTCTTCTTCTACTGTACTAACCCCAAACCCATGTAGCCAGGGGCGGAGCAAGGAAAAAAATTTAGGGGGGGCAAATTATAAATTAAAAGGGCCAAGTAAAATTTTAGTTACTTCTATTAAATATTTACAAGGGAGGGGTATTTCCTTGTCTCCTCCACTGCATGTAGCTACTCGTTAGGTTTGTCCGTTGAAAACCCTAAACTTCAATTATTTTTTCCCCTGTTCAGTACAGTACTCTCTGTAACGAGGAAGGGAAGGTTGGCAGCCAACTTAGCAGGTGGGGGAAGACATGAATGGTTGGCTTCCTTTCAAAAATAAAAAATAAATAAAAAGTTGATTATAAAATAATCAAAATGAAAGGAATGCAGTGTTAAAGGGTGGCAGAGCTAGGTGGTAGGTTTCATTGAATTTAAAAAAGGCAATTCCCCTTGGAGGAGCACACAAACAACAGGAATGAATTTATGTTGATCATAAAAGGGATTAGAATCACGAAAGGCTTAAATTCCAGGGCAACTAATGTGCTTAGGTCCACCGTCAACATTTCTTGAGGTAAAGGCGGTTGTACATTTAGATTTTTTTTTTTATAACCCGGGTTGTTCGGGTCAGCTTACGTGCATTACGACTAATCCCCGGACCTGCTGAACATCCTGCAAGCCCAGTAAACATGTAGGGCACCGCGGAGATGACAGGCTTACACGCGAAGGCTCGAACCCAGGGCACATAGGTAGGGCAAAGCCTGCCAAGGTTACTGAGCTGCAAGTCTCGGTGTGTACATTTAGAATTTTATCTGGTACTGTGATAGTTTTTATAATTATAATATAAAAAAATAAGTTTAAAAAAATTAATTTTAATTATAATTATTTTAATTAAAATATTTGTTTGGTTAAAATTATAGTTGAAGTTATTGTTGAATAAATGTCCAAAATATTTAATTAAAACAATTGTTGAAATTGATGCTGGTTATGAAATGATTTAAAAGTACATGTATTAATTTTTTATTTTGTAATTACATTAATGTTCATTTCATTATTAATATATTGTAAAAATAATCATGCGAATTACAACACTAATTTTATTGTCATGTTAAACCTACTACATTGTCATCATAAACATAATTTATATAGGAACACTACTAGAAAATTGATAAATACAAACGGAAATACTGACGGAATATTTATGTGCGTAAATTACAGTGAATTTTACCGATGAAAATATTCCCTCAGTATATAATGAGGGAATTACGGTGGGAAAAGAAAGAATTAAAATAAAGCCAAAAAATATGATGATGTGTCATTTATACCAATTGACTTCCCTATGGAATTAATTTTGTCGATAAAATCGTTAGTAAATTGTTCACTTCTCCTTGACACTGTTCATCATGTCAATTACAAAGAGAATCATTGATAGAACATTTCGTCGATATTTTTCAGAGAGCTCTGGAACTGTTCACTTTCCAATTGTATTATTAATTATTGTTATTTACAGGTGGAATCACCAACGGATTAAAAAGTCGTTGGTGATATTTGACGGTTTTTGAAAATATTTTATTAAATTAAAATTTTAAATTAAATATTATAAACGAAATCATCGACGGAATGGTTAGAAACATTAATATTTAATTATTTGTCTGTAAAATCATCGGTAAAATGCTCTAATAAATAGAATCTCTCATTTTACAATAGACGGATCTCTTCTTCTTCTTCTTCTTTTTCTTCTTCCCCTTATGTAAAAAACATCAACATCCATTTCTTTTTTTCTCCTTTCTCCTCTTCTAAACTCATTTTCTCCTTCACTCTCAGTTTTTTTTTAATTAGCATACTTTATGAAATTGTTTTTTTTTCTCTTCTCAAATTCACTCGCAACTATATTAAGGTAAGATTTTTGTTTTTTCTTCTTTTTTGTGCTTTTTTTCATTATATTTGTTTTTTTATTTTATTTTTAATTTTTTTGTTCTTAATAATTGTACGAATATTGTTGTAGGATTTGTTTTTCATATGAGATCAATGTTGTTGTTTTATTTTTTGTGTTATTTATTTATTTGCAAATTTGTTTGAGTTGATTTTGTTATTTTTTTCCCAAACAACTCAATTCTGAGTATTATGAAGTGTTGATTTATATTAATTTAATCAAGTTTTGTTAAATAGATTTTTTAAAAAATATTTTTAAATAATCACCAATGGAATTGCATACGGTGTTTTTTTTGTTATATAACAATCTTCCCGAGAGAAATACCAAAGAAATGAAGCGGGTAATTTTATTTTTTACATGCTTTTCCCGTCAGTAAATCCATCAGTAATAATATTTTTTTATTACCAATGGACTTACCGACAGATAAAAAATTACTGATGAACAATTCACCGACGGGGCATTTTTGTCTGTGATTTCATCGGTAAATTAATTGCCAACGGAATAATAGTACAAATACTGACGGAAAATTCTGTCGATAAATATAGGAATTCTAGCAATGGAAGGCCTCTAGTTTTCATGGGGTTATAAGCATGAAACCACATCAATTAAAAACATTCTCAAGAATAAAATCGAGATGGGGATCAAATTATATAAATAATTGGTGACAATTAAAACATAAATATACTTTTATAATTTACAGATACAAAAACTTGGGTCTCATCAAATTTTTAACTTATGCAAAAACTGCTCAGCATTGATTTTTTGATTAGTTCAAAGGAGGGTAAGGTTATTTTGGTTTGGGTAGCAAATTCAAAAAAATTAAAATACAACTCAATGAAAAGCAGAGGAGAAGCGTAACAAAAGCATGTGGAAGTAGCTTCTCAAAAACTGTGTTTCATTTTGTAACTAAACAGGATAAAATCGTGGTTAAATAGAAAAGCAGACGTCAACGCATAGCCAAATGAGCTCTTAGTCGCTAGCGCATCAGATCAGAGTAACATAGTGAGAGCCTTTTTGTCGACGTCGCGTGGCAATACTTTAAAAAAATCAATTTTTTATATTAAACTAATGTTTTTTAGTATTTTTATATTATTTTAATGTACTGAAGTTAAAAATAAATTTTTAAAAATAAAAAATATATTATTTCAAAGTATTTATAAACAAAAAGTATTTTGAAAATAAATTACTACCCTAATATCAAACAATCTCTAAAGCTTGAGCTTCCTTCACCTTTCTGAATGACAACATTAGACGTTCGATTAAGCTGACATTCATACAAAATTAGGGAAGAGAAGAATCAAGCTTGCCAAGTTATCATTAAAACTCCATTTGATATTGCATTCTAAATGGAGGGTGGGCAAATTTTGAAAAAACAATTTCTTGAAATTAATATTTTTTTATGTTTTCGGATCGTTTTGAAGTGCTGATATCAAAAATAATTTTTTTAAAATAAATAAAAATATTATTTTAATGCATTTCAAGCGAAAAGAACTTTGAAAAGTAATCGCTACCATATTCTCAAATACTCCCAAAATCATGATGACAACAATGCCTGTGAAGTGGGTTTAAATTGAAGCCAAAATCAAGGCCAATGGTTACCCGTACAATTACAAAACCTAAACAATAAAAAAAAAAGCCTCAAATGGTGGTTTTATCATATTTTTGTTTATGAAAACTTAAAAAAAATGGAGTTGATTTTGTATTGCATAGAAAGTGTTTGTTGAAATAATAAGTTTTAGGTTCTTTCTTAGTTTTTGGCAAAGTTGTAATATTAGTTAGTTTGATGGGAAAAAAAATATAATATTGTAATGGCTCTTTAATTATCAAATAAAAAATAAAGACAATTATGTAAATAATAAGATATTTTTGTTGATTTTTTTTTAAATGTTAAATGTTAGCACACATAAAATTCAAGAAGTAAAGTGTAATTTTTCCTAAAATAAATCATCCATTAACGTCAAACTTTATTTTAGTTTTGGTTTTGACTAAAAATATATGGAAAACTAGTGGACATAAATTCAAAGTTATAAATTTAGTTTTTGTTCATGTAAAATAACTTATTTGAAAAATTATTTTTTAAAAATTAAATTATATTTCATTGTTTAATTAGGTTAATGAAAACCACTTGAAAATAATTGTTTGGTATTTGATATGTATGAAAGGATAAATGTTATAAAGGAAAAGATAAATGTTAATTAATGATAAGCCATATGGTTTAATAACAAATTTCATGCATATTTAGAGTCAACCATGTTTAGAGTCAAATTTAATAACAAATTAATGATATAGGGTCTACGATGTAATAACAAATTTCATTAATCATATCTTACCTAATAAAACAAGTTTCTAAGATCATTTGATTTTTTTCCCCTTATACAATCAACCATGTTTAAAGTCATTTTATATAGAGATTATCAATATAACTTAAAACAAGGCTTAATTGCTAAAATATGTTCGACCAAACTTCTATCTAAACCAGGTATTTCATGATAATCCCATAATAATAATAATATATATAAGCATGTAGTAATGCTACTAGTTCCTTTTAAAGTTATTATATCATGCTTGCACTTATAAAGGTTGGTTTACGCTTCTCTTCAATTTCTAAGCTAGCTTTAATGAACATATTATGAACTTCAACATCTTTATCATCCACTTTTGAATTTATCATGTTTCATACTCTAGGTCATCTTCTTCCTATTATAGATTATTTAGCCTTTAAAAATCTATTGTAGTCACTTTATGCATTCTATCTTTTAACTAATAGTGAAGTTAATATGTCATTCATATCATCCATATTGATAAATTAGATTAAATCAACATCATCATTGCTATCCTTAAATTATCCACAAATATTTTATAATTTTTATACTATTTTAATTGATTCATTGGGGAACCCAAAACATTAAAGCCTAATGTAAAGATAATGGCACTCATATATTAGTATGTATCTAATCTCCCTCAGGTAGGGTGTTGTAGCTTGTCTTTATTTTTACTATAAAAAAAGTTATGCTAGAGGTCCTAAACCTAATAATTAGGTATACCTATAATACCCTCATGGTATCTCTTATGCCCCTTACAAAATCTAATATGATCAATTCTAATAACATCATGTTAGCCTTATAACAACTAACCTTTGTGATCTAGGACTTAAGCATAATATTTAGTGAGGTAACATTCTTAATTAGGACCTTTTGCACTAGTACATCATTAAAGTTGGATGCAATGCACATAGATTTGAATAACGACTCATAGTCAATGTTGGCTTATAGAAAGTGAGTCATAATTATTGTTTAACTATAAATTTAGATTAGTTAACTTTAACAATTTATGCATTCTATTTTGCAATGTCTTCGTAATTGTTGCTACCTATTTTTTTTTACCTTATTTTTTTTAAAAAAAACAAAAAATAGCAAAAAAAAAACAATAAATAAAAGCCCAAAAATATATTCTTGACATATTTGCATCATTTTCAACATCTTTTTCAAGGAAAATAAAATACGAAAAATCAAAAAAAGAAAAAAAATCATTTTATTTTTTTATGACCTATTTGTAATTATGGAAGGAAAAAGGCCAATTCTAAAATTGAAAAACCTCTCATCAAGCAACCAAATTTCTAATAAGATGGTCCATAATTATTTTTCTTAATCTAAGGGTCCATTTTTTTTTGCTTTCCCTCCAAGTTATCAAATGCCTAGTAAAGATTTATTCTTGAAATCTAATGGTTGATCTTGCTTTGCTTTGCCTTTAAACCAAAGAAGTTTTTACCTATAAATAAGTAGTTACATACACACAAAAAAGGAGAGAAAGGAATTTGAGAAGAGAATTAGTTAAAAAAAAATCACCCATACACCAAAACACTCTCTCATCTACTAACACACAAAAGACACCAACACAACACAAAAAACCCCTAGCCCAAAAAAACCTAAACCTAGCCATTAACTTCCTTTTCTTTTTGTTTTCTCTCTGGTTCGCTATCGTGGCCCCTCACCGCAGCTTCTCATCACTAGACCACTGCCTCTTCCAACACACTAACAATACACAGCCCCCATCACTAATCCAAAACACCACGCTATACACATCTACTTCCCTCTCTATTGTCAAGACAACTATATATGTCGTGTCCTGTCTTATAACAGCCTTAACCTTCAACCAACTATTGAGACCCACCATTAATACTGTCAAGCTAGCCACCATCCACTAGTCACAAAAACCCAGCACCAGTTCCAACCAAGTTCAACCGAAGCCTTTCCCCAAGACACCATATTCTCTTAAAAAATCAAAACCAGCCTCCTCCACTGTGAGAGACATCAACAGACCTTACCAACAACTTCAGACTTTACCATGCCTCTCCTTCATTATTGATTGTTGAAACAACCAAAAAGAAAAAGAAAAAAAATGAGAAATAGACCCATGAACTAGATCTGAAAAAAAAAAAGAAAAGATAAAATCAATCGTTTGTGTTTTTCTTAGCTTTACAGGTGACGATATATGACATCGTTGTTAGAGACGTGAAGAGGAAGAGGAGATCTACCCGATCCACCCATTTTTGCTTCACCTATGACAACATGTGGGTTCACGCGCTGCTAGTGGTGGTGGCGCGTTAGACCCATGCACCGCTATTGTTCTTGTAATTCCAGGGGCTTCCCAACACTGTTCCTGAATTCTAGTAACTTCTCCAGATTATTTTGTGAATTTTAGGAGGTTTATTTTTATGAATTTTAAAAGTTTGATGTGCATTTTATTTATTTTAAAATTTTAAATTGTTATTGTTTATAAACATACAATTGAGGGGTAAGTAAGTAAAAATATAGTAAAAAAAAATAATGTGTGTGTGTTGCACTTTTTTATTAATTTTTTTGTTGTGTTAAATAAATGTTAAAAAAAAGATAGAAAGATAAAAAAAAATTAATTAACCCAAATGTTTTAATTATATACGACCAGATTCTAAAATATTCATGTATATTTTATACGAACAAATAACAATGTATCATTATACTTTGAAAAATATAAAAATTAGTTAATAGATATTATAACAAATTTGTGATTATCCATTAAGATTTGACCAAAATTTCAAATAAAAACCTCTTCTTTTTTTTTTTATTTCTTGGCCTTTATGATAGTTAGGTTTTAACTTGAGAAGATAAGAATCTCCTTACTGAGAAGGACTTTTTTTAAACCTTAGACAAACTTTTCTATGCTTTAGAATAGCTAGGTTTTAACTTGATGAGATAAAGATCTCCTTACCGAGAAAGATTTTTCTCAAATCTTAAATAGACTAACGAATAAAAACACAACTTAGAACAAACAACAAAGCAGCTTACAATAAATAGGATGCACTAAGGGTGATATGTCTTCTCCTTGCACAACCAATCCCCTTACTCAAACTCTCGCAGACCATTAAGTTTTTTCGTAACTATAATACTAAGTGAAAACTCCTTTTTCTTTTTTTTTTACTGATAAATGACAAAAATTCATTATCCTTTCCACTCATATCTATATTGACTATATCGATCCAGGAGGATAATAGTCGCGATTTCGTACACATGTAACAATAGTCACTATCTAATAAAGCAACTGGATAGGCATGCCTTCGAAATAGTATGGCAAAGTATTGGTTGATGTAACTCTTTCATGGTTACTCACTTTTGTTTAAGAAGGTTTCTTAAGTTCCTTGTCCTTTAATGCACTATATTCACTTATATATTGTATTAGAACTGAAAATTCTAGCTGTTTTTCATCTTGATACTATATATGGTCATAAAAAATTCCAAATCACCCTATATCATGCAATCATTTAAAAATCTACCAGGATCGATAATCACATCATTTTCATCATTTATCTACTTTTTTATTTAGATAAGGGTATTTGTTGAAGCCTTTTTACAACTTATAAGGTTATTTTTCGACACTTTTATTATACTGTAATACTATCAATGTCATTTCTTATCCAATAGGGGTTTGTTCTTCTTTATTGAGGCATTTGTTTTTATAAACGATGACTTTGTTGACCGGTCCTTGATTTTATTTTGGTAACATATGTTACCTTTTTAGTTTGAGGTTGACTACTTTTTATAGCCTTTTTCACTATCATAGCAATGCCTTTGTTTACTTTCTTGAAGATTTCTTTTTATCATTTATTTCTTTGTAAATATTGGTATATTATAACCTTTTAAGGCAATGACGACATAGGGACTGACTAGTATTACTAGTTCATACAAGAGATTTGATATCTTATAGAATGTTAATCCTTCAAGGATACCTTGTTTAAACAATCTAATTAGTGAATGAGGTTGTTTCTTTTTTACTAATTTGTCGGTTTATGTAGTATTTATTACCTAATTCTAAAGCAAAGTGTATAGTGCTTTCTCTCTCTTTATCAATGTGTTTAGGCATTGCATCCTCCTAAACTAGGCTTTAGAAAATTGTTTTTATTTTCATCTTTTAAATGTAGTAAATGTTGATGATAGGAGAAAAGATAATCCTCCTTCCTAATACTAAACTTGGATGATTTCTGATATTGTTGGCGGGTGAGTCAGTCATTTCTAACCTTTTTAAAAAACAAAGTTTGATTGACTAAAAGAAAGGCCTTAGTTAGTCATAAATGATAGTACTGAGAAAAAGTACATAAAACATGGAAAAACTAAAATGATGCTTCGATAAGCCTAAGATGTACCTTATAATAAGGTTTATAGATGCCTTATATATATGGTCTTTATTTTTTTTTCAACGATTGATATAAGCTAATGTGGAGCTTCTTCAAACTCTTTATTGAAGTTTGAGTCAATCAATAAGTGAGTATTCATGATAGTATCTAAATAGTTACCAAGGTAAGTCCCCGTTAGTAGTTTATTTTCTAATCATTTTGTTAACAACTTTTTATAATAAAAAACATCATCTATGATGGATTTTTAGATCTTTTTATGACCAGAAGCTATTCTCTTTTAATTGTTTGCACTAATTGTTCCTCTGGTATAACAATGATGATTTTACCTGTATTTTTTTAGGAGGCATGTTTTAATGGTTTTTAGAATATATTTTAAATCTTTTTCTTCACTAGGTGTGCCAATCTATATGTTTCAAATTAATTTTTTTTAGGACCCGTAACGAGGTGACAACAACCTATAATGAAATAAAATAGAGACTTCAAGTCTCGGACGCTTAGCAAGGGCAGCCTATTTTAAAAGCATTATCTATAAAGAAAACACATGAGTCTTAATAAAAAAGATGATCACAAGAATTAAAGTGCAATTAATAAAGAAAAAAATAAAGAGAAGGTAAATAAAAAAATATATTTCAAATAGAACCCTTTAGAGGGAAAAAGAAAGACAAATAAATTGGTGAAAATGAATATCGAGGGTTGACTATCATTTACAATAGTATCTACCATGTTTATATTGTTATAAAGTTTGAATCCTACTTACATAGATAATTTTAATCCTATACATATATCGGTATCAAATAAAGATGTTTATTGAATCTTAATGCAAGATAAATTCCCCTTTTATTGATATACACGTGAATCTTGGTCTAATATCTAACTTCTAATTAATTATTATGTTAAGGACCTTATTCTGAATAGATTTATATCTCTTTGGTTATGTGTGCATTAAAACTTGTAGATCAATCGCTTTCTTTTTGTCGATAATGACTTCTAATTGTTTGGATAATTGGTCACTTCTTCAACATTTATTGGTCAAAATTGCAAATGCACAAATCGTAACAAGTAATAAAATAAATATGTGGGGTTGACCATCATTTACAATAGTATCTAGCCATGTTTATATTGTTATAAAGTTTGAATCCTACTTACATAGATAATTTTAATCCTATACATATTTATAAATTACTAATAACTATCAAAATTTCTTAAATTATAATCTATTTGAAAAATTAAATGATATAGTTTACTAAATAAATAATAATAATTAAAAACAAACAACCAATAATTAAGTAATATTGAATTCAATTTTAATAGATTCTAGGATTTCTGACTCACCATAACTATTTCTATGCAAATTTTCTCAATTGAATTATTTATTCTTATAGTTGATAATCAGGTTTCTAATTTAATACTAATCTCTATCGAGCATTAATGAAATATTTCAACAACCAAACTCCATACATCTTTATGAGAATTTTGGACTTGTCAAAATTCATTAAGTAACATAAAACAGGTTCTATAGGTATCTCTATCCTATAGATGCCTTATGGTATTTCAAATAATGACTGAAACAATTATCACTTCTCAATCTCAAATTGAATCCCAAATCATGCAAGCTTTGCACATAGAATGAAACACTCAACAACTAGTGGATTAATTCAATCAAAGAAATTGTTCACATATTCATAACTAGGTTTCACAAAAAAAATCCCAGAATAAGAGACTACTCCATAGACTCCATAGCTAAATTAAAGAGAAACAATCTTAATAAAATAAACACCACTCAATAGTGGAGGATGACAGTAGAAAAGTTGGATGCCTTGAAGTCTGTCGCTGCCTCTTTTTTTTCCTGTTCAGTTCTATTTTTATCTCTTTTTGTGACGCCTCCTATCTTTCGTAATGTATTTAGGGTTTCTAAAATCATCCTTAGTTTCTGCCTAAAAAGATGTGTGTGTGTGTGTGTGTGTGTGTGTGTGTGTGTGTGTATTCTGTCTTTATCCTCCATAGGAAAGGAAGTCAGGTTCTTCTCTGTCTCGAATTCTTTCCCTTCTTGATATTGCAGGCCAAATTTGGAGCAAAAAACATGCAAATGAAGACTTCTCTATTTCTAGAATAATTGTAGAAAATCAAATTATATTTCTAATGAAACTAATCTTGTAATTTGTGGATATCTAGAACTCGAGATATGAGCCAAAAGTCGAGACAGTGTCTGGTCGCGGGAACTTCAGGTCTGATTCGGACTCTGTCTTTCAAATCGCTTTTTGGGCTTCACAGCAACAAAACTGAGTTTTATGCTCTCCATATGATTTATAGGCCTATGTCTCATCGTTTCAGAATGGTAAAGAACGCCTGAAACAGAGTTGTGTAACTCCCATTACAACCTAAAAATTAATTAGTGCTCAACTTTAATTCCAGATTCATCCTACTCCAATAATTTAGTACTTGAAAAACACGTTGAATCTCTAAGAAGTGAATAGTTCTCAAAGGCATCTAAAATCCTAATCAACTTGTGAGACACTCACAAAATACTTCAAAATAAAGCAAGAATAATAGAAAATATATATGCAATAAATTTTCTTATCAACACTATTTGTGGATAAGGATTCTTCTAACTTAGTCAATTCATATAATTCACGATCAATTTTACCTCTCTTCTCATGTTTTATGGTGAACAATAAGTGTTCTCTACATTAGATGTATTTTATTTTAGGTGTAAATAAATTAATTGATAATTTATGTTAACATGGGGAGTTTTTTTTTTCCAACAATTAAGCAATTGTTTGGTGTACTTGACAATTCAGGCAAAGTACTTTGGAACCCAGGGCCAAGTAATACAATTGTGCTCGTTTGGTAATGTGGCTGCGGGTGAGGTTCACCCGCAGCCACGCTAATAAATGTTTGGTTAAGAAAATAAAGTGCTTTCAGCACGAATGACCCACATGGCACCGCAAGTTTCAGAGAAGCTGGGAGAAACCTCAACTGTGGAGCATGGCTCCACTGTAGCGCTGTTCACTAAAGTGAACAGTTTTTTTTTTATATATTTCAAAAAACCAGTGCAAGTGAATTATTCACTCACACTGTTCACATGAAAAGTTTAGTTTTTTTTTTTCTAAAAAACCAGTGCAGTTAAGTGATTTCCCTCGCACTATTCACGTGAACGTGAACAATATATATATATATATATATATATATTTTAAATTTAATTTAAGGTGAATTAAATTTACTCATACTGTAATCTCAATTTTATTCCTGATAATATTTTGCCTAATTTTATTGCATGCTCAAAAATCATGAAAACTGTAATTCTTGTCGAATGAATTTTGTACGTAATGAAATTGTAAATTTTTTTAAACAAATTGAGTTTTACTCGAAAAACTAGTATTTGATATTATTTAATAACACTACATAAATTAGAAGGATATCGCATGATGACGTAGCAATTGTGGAATTTGATCACAATTCCAATTATGTTCTTGCCGGGTCCGACCAAGTTAAAAAAAATTTAGTTTTTATTTTTATTTTAATTGTGTTTTATTTAAAAAAATAGAAGGAGATCGCTTGATGACGTAACAAAAAATTCAGTTTTTGTTGTTGCGTGCTTAAGAAACCATGAAAAATATAGTCATTGTAATAATAGATTTCATATGTGATGACATTGCATATAGTTTAATGGAATAATAAAAAATATTTGATATCAATATTATTTATTTCATGATGTAATAATAGTAGTTAAATCTACAGTATTTAAATTAAAAATATTTTTTAATTATTTTATAACCTCAATTTGAAAAGTATTTTTTTAACCAAACATATTAAACTACTTTTTGTTCAACCTCAATTTCAACCACAGTTTTAACCAAACATATATTTTTTCCAAACCAACCTCAACTAAAAGTACTTTTTATAAAACAATTTTTTTAAAACTACAACCACAACAGCAACCGCAATATCTAACACACCCGAAGTTGGAAGATTCACATGTCCTAAGTTAAGTTTAAAAAACCTTTTAGTGTTTTGGGTTTTGCTATGCAACATAACTCAATACTTTTAATAAATTTTAAAAATATTTTGAGTTTGGTTTAGCAGTCAGACCCAACAATATTGGGTCTCGCTATCAAAATAGACCCAATAACTTTTGACAAAAAAGCAACATTGCCAGCTGCGATTCTTGACAAAAACACAGTAGATGAATGTTGTGTTTAATATTATTAATATAATTAATAATATTAATTATAATTAATAATAATATTATTATTTAATGATAATAATAATTATAATAATTTTACCTTACAAATCAAATCTATGGTTGTTTTTCAAAATTAATGATATATTTTTTAAATTTATTAATTATGATATTAATAATATTAATTATAATAAAATAATAAAATTTATAATACAAATAATAATATTTTTAATATTAACAATATTAATTATAATAAACATAACAATATTTCTAAGACAAATAATAATATTAACAAAAATAAAAATAAAATATTTATAATACAAATAATAAAATTAACAATAATAAAATTAAAAATATTTTAATACAAATAATAATATTTTTTAATATTAAAAATATTAATTATCATAAAAATAATAATATTTTTAATACAAATAATAGTATTTTTAATATTAATAATAATATTTTTAGTATTAATAATATTAATAATACAAATAATAATATTAAACTTACTCAAATTTAAGTGGGTCGGCCTTCAAATCTAGGTCTGAGAGCTTTGGGTCCCTGTTGAATGTCAGATCCAAAATCCTTAAGTCTGGTTGCAATCCGAACCCATTAGAGTTGGGTGAGGACGCCTAACCCAAGTGTCTTGGGCTAAGGTGAGTTGCAAAACCTAAGGGACTTGGGTCTGCTTCTCTGCCACTCCCAAGCAACTTCTATCAGACATCCCTTTACAATCCCAAGTTTCTTGGGTCTGGAGGAGCACCAGACCCAAGTTAATAATAATAATAATTGGTTTTACCTTTTAAATCAAATCAATGTTTTTTTTACAGTAATAAAATTTATTTTAAATGTAATAATATTAATGAATTTAATAATATTTATAACATTAATAATAATATTAAACTTATTTAGCCTAAATTTTTAAGTTTTTAATCTCTTCAAATAAAACTCATTTTTTTTAATAGTAATAATATTTTTCTTCAAATTTAATAATAATAATAATAATTTTACCCTTCAAAATTAACGATATATTTTTAAAATTTTTTAATTATGATATTAATTATAATAAAATTAATAATAAAAATAAAAAAAGATTTTTAATATTAAAAATATTAATTATAATAAAAATAATAAGATTTATAAGACAAATAATAAAATTTTTAATATTATTAATAATAAAATTTAAAATATTTATAATACAAATAATAATATCCTTGGGTATGGCTGCGCAGCCAAATCCAGCCCCGTTTTGAAGTGTTTTGGGTTTGGCTGAACCAAACCCAATACTATTAGGTCCTGCCGGGCAGGAGGACCCAACCCTAATTTTTTTCTTTAAAATATTGTGAATTACTGCAGTATTTTTCCACATGATTGTTTTTATAATTTTTTTATAAAATTAGTTTTGTCGATTTTTTTAATATTGAGTTGGTTAAAAATTATAATTACAATAAAACTAAACCATATGGGAAAAGCGTTGTTGTTTTCCTCACAAAACACTGTAGATTGCTACAGTATTTCTCTAAATGGTTTTTTTATGATTATTTCTAAAATTATCTTCGTCGATTGTATTACGGAAAACACTGTAGTTTTTCTTACAAAACATTGTCAATTGCTACAACGTTTTTTCTCATGGGTTTTTTTCTTCCAAAATTATCTTTGTCAAATTTTTTTTAATATTAAGTTGGTAGAGAATTTAGCTTTGTAATTTTTTTTGCTTTTTATTAACAGAAAAGCTAAATCATGTAGCAAAAACACTGTATATTTTTTTACAAAACACTGTAGATTGCTACAAATCATTTTGTTCGGTCTCTAAGTTTTTGATCACAAACACAATTTTTTTTTCCGTCATTAAATATTGGCTCTATCATACCTTTAGTTTCTATTACTTATCTAGTGTTGGTTCACAATTATAACATTATCAAGTACATTTGTTTTATAAGCCCGCAGCAGCGCGTGGGCATGCCATCTCGTTCATTCTAAAACAGAGATTACGATGACTTGCTATTATAAGATTCTTAATTCTGAACCCTGAGGAGCAGCTCAACTGGTCGGGTCTTAGGTTTACTTTTCAATGATCACGAGTTTGAGTTCTCTCAGAACCACTGGAAGTTTACATGATTGTTAACTTTAGGGTCCGCGTGATTAGATGAGATACGTGCAAGCTGACCCGAACACCCACGTTAATAAGAAAAAAAAACATTCTTAATTATGATTATAAACTTTAAGATCAGCATTAACACTCTATGGATGGAGAGGAGCGTGTTCTTAAAATCATTACTGTTGAAGAAAAAGAATGGTAGTTGAGAAATCTTGAAAGATTGAGGACCCAATCATGATAAA
>Ga0325402_1001675_pt1 | contig 18528 bp, 15 predicted proteins | sample PopdelMetagenome_22_FD_207212 | JGI IMG/M metagenome (GOLD analysis project Ga0325402, IMG submission 207212) | Populus deltoides microbial communities from Bellville, Georgia, United States - Xylem-PdKOR-R3 | ecosystem: Host-associated > Plants > Phyllosphere > Stem > Wood/Secondary xylem...
GATTCTAATTTTGATTAGATTTTTTTTCGTTGCTCACTCTCAAACTCGTCCAGTGCCATCCAAGCTTCAAACTCTTCCTTCATTTATATCATTCTGTTGTTCATTTAGTAACGCGGGGGGGGGGGGTGTTATGGTGGTGTAGCTACATTGAAAACATTGCAGTGCAAGAAGTGGGAGGGATAATTAGAGAACAGAGAGATGAAAAAAGGCAATTGAAGAAAGAAAATGGAAAGGAGGAATTGTAGTTCGAGGAGAAGAGAGCTTTTCTTCAGAGTCTGATCAGTTTTCACCCACTTGGGAGCCATCCTGTTTTACAGCAACAAGTCTTTTCAAGCTTAACAGAAATAACAACCAAAAGGAATCAGATAAAATCAACCTTGCCCTGTATCTCCTTACACTTCTTTTATCAGTCTTTATTTGTTATTCCTACCATAATTTTTAGATAATGCTTTTCTTAATAGATTAAATTTGGAAAAAAATTACTTATTTAGGTCCCATGTGATTTTGTCTTCTTTCAGGCCTGAAATGTAACAGTCTGCTACAACTAATTGATTGTTCTGGAAAAGTTTTTGTTTTGAGAAGATAATTAGAACTTCATTTAGTGGTGAAATTTTATAATAAATATATTGACATGTGCTACTAAAATGAAGATCAAAACAAAACAAAGAAAATGATTTTTAAGTACCAATGTACCAATTCAAGGCACTGCAGCATGTTATAGATAGCATGGAAGAAATATGCACCTTCATATGAATCGGCTACTATCCATAAGAATGACAAATCTGTGGAACTTCTAGGTTCGTTTGACATTTCACCCTTATGAGATTCATGTTTTTTTGTCAGATCACAGACGTGATGCGGCCAGAGCAGAGGATGCACTGACTCTTTCATATGGTAGTGAGCTGATTGGCATGCAAAGAGATTGGAATGAGGAGTTGCAATCCTGTCGGGAGTTTCCCCATTCAGCTCCTCAGGAAAGGTATATTTGTTATCTGTGCTAGCAACTTTATAAAGTTATGCATGTTGTGTGCTGTTTTGTTTCTTCAATGTACAATTCCTTTATAATTTCATCCCCTATCCCTTATCAGGAATTTTTTGTTGCAGGATTTTGCGTGATAGGGCTCTCTACAAAGTAACTTCGGACTTTGTTGATGCAGCAGTTAAAGGTGCTATTGGAGTCATCAACAGATGTATTCCCCCCATAAATCCAACCGATCCAGAGTGCTTTCATATGTTAGTGGGACCTTTAAAAATTCTGAATTTTTTCCATCCTCATGAGAAGTCCATGCTATTTTTCTTTGGTTGAGCATTGCATGATATAATTCTGCATCATTTTTTTTTAATGGTGATGGGCTATGCTAGCCAAAATGCTATTTCTTTGAGAGGTTTGTGATAATCATTAAACCTTTTCATAATAGCTTGTTCTTGTTTATTCTTATTCTAGGTATGTTCACAACAATATATTCTTCAGTTTTGCTGTGGACGTGGACCTTGAACAGCTCTCCAAGAAATGTAATTCAGATACTAGTTCAAAGACAGAGAACACTAGTTCTTTAATTAATTCATCTGAAAAGGTCACCAGCGATTTGCATGGGGATGGTGGAATTGCCAATGGGGTGAAATCTGATGGATCAACCGTTGAAGTGGTGGAATTGCATCCCGAGTCATCTTCTGAGCCGCAGTTGGCTGAGAGTGAACAAGCTACATATGCGTCAGCAAATAATGATCTGAAAGGCACCAAAGCCTACCAGGAAGCTGATGTCCCTGGTTTATATAATCTTGCCATGGCCATAATTGATTACAGGGGTCACAGAGTGGTAGCCCAGGTGTGTATCATAGATGCGATTCTCTCTCACGCTCACGCTCACAACCACAACCACATATACAGAAACACAAACTCGCGTGTGACGCTTTAGTCTAACATGTATGCATCTAGTTATCATTGAAATTCTTTTAAAAAGGAATGCAATTTTAGGCAAATTGCCCTCTTTTGTTGCTCGACAAAATTGGTAGTCTTCTTTTCCTTTGTCAGCATAAGTTATTTTACAACTTGTTTGCTAATAAAGACTGCTTATCTCTGATATTAGGGGAAAAAAGAACAATATTGCAAATCCTATTCCATGTTGTGTTCCCTATTGCATTGAACTCCTTGCCTCACTTGACAGCCAGTAGTCATTTTTGTTATTCCTGTCTTTTCTTTCTTAGACTTATTTTAAATGTTTTTGGACATATTATCATCCCACTCTTTTGAATTTTGTTGTAGAGTGTCTTACCTGGCATTCTTCAAGGGGATAAATCAGACTCTCTTCTATATGGTTCTGTTGATAATGGAAAGAAAATATGCTGGAATGAAGATTTTCATTCTAAGGTGAGAAAGAATTTAAGTTATCATGTTATGGGTTGATGGTGATGCAAAAATTAATTGAGAATATCTTATATTCAAGGTAGATGGTTTTGTTAATGTTTGTTAATATAAACATCAGTATGTTCTTAGATGTGTATATGAGACACTTATTCATTAAGTACTGATCTTTGTGTGTCTCAGGTAGTGGAAGCTGCTAAACGCCTTCATCTAAAGGAACACACTGTCCTAGATGGATCCGGGGATGCTTTCAAATTAGCTGCTCCAGTAGAATGCAAGGGCATTGTGGGTAGTGATGACAGGTGAGGTGATTGTTTTATTGGGTTATTATCTTTTTAAGTTCTCTTCACTTCTATCATTTTGTAGCCCTTTCTCATTGTCATCTCTATTGCCTTTGTTTGTTATAGTATACTTAGGCTTGACACTTATAAGGTGACTGGCCTCAGTCTGAGAACTGCCTTACTTGACTGCTGATCATTCCGTAGTTGTGTTCTTTTCTCACTAAAGCATGAAATGAAAATCAAAGAAATAAATCAGCCTCTGCATTACTGTATACTTCTGTATATTTAATTAACTTTCAGCATCAAACTGCTGTTGGTGTGGAGTTAGGCAGTATCACATTATTATCATCCCCATAGTATGTTATTATATGGGTCTTTTATTTCTTCTATCCAGGCATTATCTACTAGACTTGATGAGAGCAACTCCTCGTGATGCAAACTATACTGGACCTGGCTCGCGGTTTTGCATATTGAGACCAGAATTAATTTCTGCCTTCTGTCAGGTATGTTCTTATGGACAAAATTATGTAATCTTGGGCTTGTTTGCTCATGTTCTTTATTTTTTATTGGAGAAGGCTGAAGCTGTGGCAAGATTGAAGAGTAGACCAAAATCCGAGGGAGGGGCTCATGTGGCTGCAGATTCTACAGAAGTTGCTGCTGGTGATGAGCAAGTTAAACCTGAGGAAGCTGCAGCTTCCATCAACAATCAAGTAAGCATTGTTTGCTAACCTTTTTCTCACTTCTGGCTCCATGCTTAAGCTAGCATAAATTGCACTCCATGAGGTTCATGGGATTGAAAAGTGTGCACGTGTGGAGTAATCTGGAGGGTTCCTGTGCAATTGCAATGTTTGTTTTTATTATGGTTGTAAATGCTGCAACATGGCATGATTGTGCCCGAGTGTGGAAATTCTCTTATTATATCTGAAGCAATACATGGTTACAGTAACATGTTCAATTAGGTAACATATGGTTACGGATTTCTTTGGAGGGCAAGTGTAAACTAAATTTTGCAATAAATGCCAAGTGATTTATTGTGATATGTATATGAACATAACTTTCCCACAATTGTGTGAGCAACCATTTGAATCATGTGGCTCTTTGCATTGGTCACAGGAGATTGCTAAAGAAGGGAAAGCTGACACTGTAGAAGAAAGTGCTCCTGCTCTTGCTGGAAGCTCTGAATCTTGTGAAGAAATACTTTTTAACCCTAATGTTTTTACCGAGTTCAAGTTGTCTGGTGATCCGGAGGTGAACATCTAACCTTTCAGTTTTCTTTTTGTAAATCTCATGGCCCAAAAGCTGTTGCGGTAGCCACACAGTAACACCAACCAGCTAGGAGTTCATAGTTCTATTTTCATTTCCATTTATCAGGAGATTGCAGCAGATGAAGAAAATGTGAAGAAAGTGGGTTCATATCTTGCAAATACTGTGCTTCCAAAGTTCATCCAAGATCTTTGCACACTTGAAGTCTCGCCCATGGATGGACAGACTCTTACCGAAGCACTACATGCTCATGGAATTAATGTTCGCTACATGGGAAAGGTAAGCATATACGTTTATTTAATGCTCTCTGGCAATTTCAGGCGCTAAGATTCCAACACAACTATTTTGTTAACTGACAAGTTTTGTAGTTCAACTTTAATTAGTGATCATGGAAGTCACTCGTCTATTATTTAATATGTGTTCTGTTGGGTAGCATTTGACACAAATCGATGATTTCTTCAGGTAGCTGAAGGGATAAAACACTTACCTCATCTATGGGATCTTTGTTCCAATGAGATTGTTGTCCGGTCTGCAAAGCACATCCTCAAGGTGATCACCTTTAACTGACCTCCTTAAATGCCACAGATTGCTTTGGAATTTTCTTACATTTCTTTGTTCTATTTTTCTAATAACTTTTGAAGGTCTTTAAATGAATACAATACGTATTACATGTGCATGTTGACAGCATTTTCTGTTGTGTCTTGGCAAATGGGCTGCCCAGTTTCCTTAAGAGAGGCATTTTGTACTTCTCTGAAGTGTTTTTTAGGATTTTATTGTTCCAGTTAATCACTAGTTAGATGATATCTAAAACTTCTAATCATGGAATTATTTAGTCAGTCCAGGTCAGGCATCTAACCTTCAAGTGATTAAGTTGCTTGTGCAAACCTGTTTGGGACCGAAGTAGCTCTGGCACATTCTTTTCTAATGAATTATATTTGCGTCCGCCATTAATTGGCAATAGATCTTTGATGCAAATTGTGGAACAATGCTATATGTTCTGTACTGAAGAACACAACCTGGATGCATTCCAAAAAAAAATAATACCAACTATTAGATCATTGGAGGGTTCACTGATTTAATGGCTGAATTTTTTCGTGACTCCAATTTGAGGAGTCTCCGGTAGACTGGGCTTATTCTTAATTGCATCTCATTTGATATTCAAATTTAACTTCCCTTTTCTAGTTATGGGGATTGGTGGCTGTTTTGGTGCTATCAATTTTATCATACATGGGAAAGTGCAACCAGCTCTTATTGTATGTAATCATAATAAGAAATTCTGATTTTTTTTTTTTATTGGCATTTGCAGAGGGTGCTTAATATGAAAAAGTGCATGCGCACACAGACAAATATATTGTCCTTTTAAACTTTTGCTTCTGGTACTAAGTAATTGTCTCTCCCACCATTTTTCTGGTGATGCAGGATCTTCTCAGGGATACAGATGATAATGATCTAGGGCCAGCAATTTCTCATTTTTTCAACTGTTTCTTTGGAACTTGTCAAGCTGTTGGCATAAAAGTTTCAGCTAATGGTCCGCATTCAAGAGCAGCAAAGAAAGTATGTCCACAAAAGATTAATAGTCATAGTTTTTTGGTTACTGTATTATGCATTATATTTGGTTCTAAGATGTTATCAGCTACTTCTCAAGGCCCCATGTGCTATGCTGACCATGCCATGTCTCAGATTTGATAGTTCAAATCTCACAGGGAGAGGAAGAGTTGTCTAAAAGTTGAAATATGTTTAATGCTAGTGTGACTCTCTCACATCATTGTTTATTTGACTGTGTTCTTATTTTGAAACACTTACAGGAACAATCTGGCAATCAGTCTTCAGGAAAATCCTCTAGGGGACAAACAAGGTGGAAAGGAGCATCTGCAAGAAAGAACCAATCCTCATATATGAATGTTAGCTCAGAAACTCTATGGTCTGACATTCAGGAACTTGCAGAGCTCAAATATCAGGTATCTTATTCCATTATGTGGGGTATATGCACTACAGGAATAATCAGAGATTCTCTGGAAGTTGAATTAGTCCATTTTATTACATTGCTATCTATTTGTCGTCTGGGAAACATTGCTACCATATCATTTGTCTGGGGTCCCTTATTCTATTGCCTCTCTGCTAAAATAAAACATTTAAGTGATCTTCTGCACTGTAGCATATCCTGAATCTAATGTTCTTTTGTGTTTAGTTTGAGTTACCAGAGGATGCGAGGTCACAAGTGAAGAAAGTCTCGGTTATTCGGAATCTTTGCCAAAAGGTCAGCTTCAGTTCCTATCTCATCCCTTTATATTGATATAACTGTATTTGTATTTTTGGAGTTTTCACAATGATTGATTTTTGATCAATGTCTTTCTCATCCCGTGATGCCTGGAACAGTGCTTTTTAAAAAAGTATATGTTCAGCAGTGGCCATAAATACCCATGCTACTTATTTCCTCAACCAATCTGACCGTTGTTTCCTTTTTACTGTTTTCTTGAAGAAAAAAAAAAGAGCTCGTGTTTGCCTTTTTGGATGCTAATTGTAATTATATTCTGGTAGTTCAGAATAGACCAATGAATTTCTTTTTGGCTTGTGGTTGACATTCTAAATGGTTAATAATTTTTCTTTTTGTGGTTTCCATAACAGATGGGCATTACCATTGCAGCTCGCAAATATGATCTCAATGCTGCAATGCCATTCCAACTGTCAGATATCTTGAATCTCCAACCCGTGGTAAAGCATTCGGTTCCTCTATGTTCAGAAGCTAAGGATATTGTGGAAACCGGAAAGGTTCAACTAGCTGAGGTATGCCCTAGACATGCTCATTAGTGATCTCACATGACCATACCGTGTTGATCATCAAGAATTAAAATTTGTTATTGGATAATGTTTTCAAATTTTATTTTTGGTAAAGACAGTATCTGCAAAATTGGAGTATCATTCATGGGTATCACTATTTTCAAGTAGAATAGCCTTTCACGTTGGCAAGTTGCAAGTCTATCATATGATCTTTGACTTTGTGGAATGTAAAAACATGTTGGAGTATATGCTATTTGTTTCTTGAACTACATTAGATGGTTATTAAGTACTGTTTCTTTCTTTTGCTTCAGGGGATGCTTAGTGAAGCCTACACGTCATTTTCCGATGCATTTTCCATTCTTCAACAGGTCTGTCATTCTTTTTTTCTTCATTCAGTTAGGAAGTGTCTGAGATACATATCTTGACCATTCTGTATCGTGTTTTAGGTGACTGGTCCAATGCATCGGGAGGTTGCCAACTGTTGTCGGTAGGCATCATAACTCAATAACTAAACTATGCTGGGTTTCTGATTCTGTTTCCTAGGAACATGTAAAATTATGCTTATTTTAACTATTTCAGGTATAAATTAAAACCGCAATGTCATCTACAATAATTCGACCAACTTCAACTAATTTTCCTGGTTACAAAGCGGTTCTCTGTTAATTTCATTTGCACTTGACCTCAAATTTTCAGGTACCTGGCCATGGTTTTGTATCATGCTGGTGATATGGCTGGAGCAATCATCCAACAGCACAAGGAGTTGATCATAAATGAACGTTGCCTGGGATTAGACCACCCCGATACTGCCCACAGGCATTATTTCCTTGTCACTGTGTCCTTGACATTAAGTTCCTTTTCTTTGGTGGTGTTATTTTGCTATGCACTGACAATTGTCTGGCATAATCTGCATTCTTAATCTTTGAAAATTGAGATATCGTTGTTTAAATTGCTGTAATTAACAGTTATGGAAACATGGCTCTCTTTTAAAATTCGGTAGGTTGAATTGCTGGCTCACTGTGTTTTGCAATTATGCAGTTATGGAAACATGGCTCTCTTTTACCATGGACTAAACCAAACAGAACTTGCACTGCGACATATGTCCCGTGCGCTGCTCTTACTGAGTTTGTCTTCTGGGCCAGACCACCCTGATGTGGCTGCAACCTTCATTAATGTTGCAATGATGTACCAGGACATTGGAAAGATGAATACAGCTCTTCGCTATCTGCAAGAGGCCTTGAAAAAGAACGAGAGGCTTTTAGGAGAGGAACATATTCAAACTGCTGTATGCTACCATGCTCTTGCAATTGCATTTAACTGTATGGGCGCGTTCAAGCTATCACACCAGGCATGTTTTTGCATGACATTTCTTAAGCATTAATTTATTCTGATATAAAGGAAATACACATTACTGAATTAGCTTTTTCTTGTGCACAGCATGAGAAGAAAACCTATGACATACTTGTCAAACAGCTTGGTGAGGAGGACTCAAGGACTCGAGACTCCCAAAACTGGATGAAGACATTTAAGATGCGAGAACTGCAGGTTGATGCACAGTGTTACAAAAATGTTCTCATTTTTCTGTCTCTCAAGTTTTCTGAATTTCTAATTTTTCTTTTACTGATGAATGCACAGAAGCAGAAAGGTCAGGCATTGAATGCAGCTTCTGCTCAAAAGGCGATTGATATATTGAAGGCAAGTGCTATTTACTTTTTCTTTGATTAAATCTGATGAGATGATTAATTGATATATAGATATGGGCTGTGCTTGTGGAAATGGTTCCCTATAACAATGCAGGCATAAGCATGCCCAAGTAGTTGTGCTGAAAAACCTTGTGTGTTCTTTCATCTTTCTTTGTTTTTCTGATGCATCTCTAATTACATGAATAAATTTAATTAACTAGATGTAACTGTCTGTCAATATGGCATGTCCAAGTATATGTTGCTGAAGTCTCATATGTAACTGTCTTCTGGTGTCTATTGATGATTGGATTTTCTGACATTGATTTGTGTGGCAGGCTAATCCTGACCTGTTGCATGCATTCCAAGCTGCTGCGGTTGCTGGAGGATCTGGATCTGGGAGTTCCAGTGGTTCCATGAACAAATCCCTTAATGCAGCCATTGTTGGTGAGACACTTCCACGGGGAAGGGGAGTAGATGAACGAGCTGCTCGTGCAGCGGCAGAAATAAGGAAGAAAGCAGCTGCTAGGGGGCTCTTGACTCGTCCACATGGTGTTCCTGTTCAAGCTTTGCCACCTCTCACTCAGCTCCTCAACATCATTAATTCAGGGGCAACTCCAGATACAGTCAACAACGAGGAAGCAGCAGGTGGAGTGGAGGGAACTAATGGACAATCTTCTAATGACCCAGTAGATACTCAAAAAGACCAAACATCAGGAGGGCAAGATCAGGCTCCTGTTGGATTGGGCAAAGGCTTAGCATCATTAGATGCCAAAAAACAGAAAGCCAAAGCCAAAGTTGCAGCTTAAAGTTTAGAGGCAGAGATTGGATTGATTAGTAGCAAGGCTTAAACTTCTTGCCATCTGTGGGAGAGGCAACATTTCTTAATGAATTTCAGTGGTGACCAGCCATCTACTACTCTAAAGAAACAGGAGGTACTGAGGCGTGCCAAAGAAACCATCTGTATTCCTCTATTTGCCCAGTAAGCAAGCTCTTAGATATAATCGAGGTAGCGCGCATGGGTATCGTGAGGTGTGTGACATGTTCTCATGTAGGCACACCAAATAAATTGGTGATTAATTTTCCAGCCAGTTAGTTCTGTAACTTCAACTCAAAATTAGTTTTGTAGTTGATTTTGTAGGCATTTTTGTTTTGATTCAGTTCTTGAATTCCTTTTTTTTTTTTTTGATATTTAAAATTTATGTTGTTTTCAATGGTGGCTTGCTATTGGCCCTTTGTTTTGCAAGGGACAAGGGATTGTTACTGATTTCACATGCCAGTGAAAATATTTTTTCTTTTGCTTTAGTAGCCTTTTAATGGAAATTAACAGAGGCCATTGCTGTTGCTGCACTGCAATATTGAAAGATTAATAGCCCGCAAATAATTTTTTTATTATTTATATATATATATTCATAATTACTGTAACTTTTCCCAAGTATTTTGGAACTTCAAGATCAACTAAAAGTCCTAAAATTTAACAGATGCTCCGTTTATGCTTAAGAAAAATTCCTCGCAGAATTTTGCTGGAATTATTTTTTAAAAGATGTTGGACAACACTGTCCTTTTCAACTTGTCATATAATTAATATTATTGAGAGAATAAGAAAAAAACTAAAATGTTAAAATGACTGTAGAAGAAGTTAAAGAATAGAAAAATAAATGATAGAAAAATCAACAATAATATTCATTTGAGCAAGAGAAATCACGTGTGTAACGCATGGCATACCTAAACCCATTATTTACACCCTTGAGTTTTAGAGCGGGACTCACAAGAGATGAATTCATGTGCCTGGCGCTTTGACTTGAACTTGATATCTGGGCTTTTGGTTCCCTGGAACGATCTTGCTGCGTTGTTGCTCTGCAAAATCTAACTCTCTTCTCTACAATGCAACAAGCAAAAGATTTTGGGTGGGAAGTGTTCTCGTGCTTGGGAGCGGTGTCAAACTTTTGTCAAACGTGATGGTTTCGTTGAAACCTTTGCGAACTGCCAGCGGGTAACATCCAGCTGAATTGAAATGGACGCAGGCAACAGCTAGCAGGGGCATGGGCTCGTTTTACCACCCCACCAGGCTGGCGATGCACTAAGGTGCCTTCATGCAATCTATCATCGGCTCTGAAGGCAGTTTCTCTGATAACTCAGGCAACGCCCCTCGTACTGGAATTTCTCCCAGTTCTCTGCTAATAAAAGATCCATACTCTCATGGCTGGCTATCAGGCAAAATATGCGAAGAGCACCAGATGAAAATTCCAATACCTGGTTTTTCGCTGTTCTTCGAGATTTTTCTTTTCCTTGGCCTAGATTTGATGAATGATAATTAAGAAAGGGAACGCAGAGTAGTTTAGCAAAAGTCTTCAGCAATTCTTTGGAAAACTAAAGTAAAAAAAAACGATTCGAATTCTAAAAACATGTCGTTTAGTTCCCTAAGGTTTTCATTGAAAATTTTTTCATTGTTTTTCAAATGATAAAAAAAATCAAATGATACAAATACTATCGTTAAGTTTCTCTTCTTTTTTACATTTTCATATCTTGTTAGCGTCATAATTTCATTTTTTATTATAGATCTAGTGTACTTTTTTTACTTCATAAATATAACATTTTTTATGATAATTTTTAAATTGAACGGAAAAAAATAAATAGATCATCACAAATATAAAATATTAAAATAACTATTATAAATTATAACTTTGATTCTTTATGAAAATAGTAATAATAACGTTTTTTTTCCGGTGAAAAAATTCTTCATTCTCAACAAATAAACATTTTTTTTCATTTTTTTTTTTTAAAAAGTGAAGAAAGCTATATATATATATATATATATAAAAGGAGCATTTCTGTCACAGAAAAACCTCTCATTACAAACAGATATAATTAAACATTTAATCTCCTAATGAAGCCAGAATTAAATTATCCCAACAGCTGAAACTGATCACTTACCATGCAGAAGAGCAAGCAAAGATGCAGCTAGATACATTTTACACAACATAAAAATGGGTTCCCTAACAACGAATATAAAAAATAATAGGCAACGCCAAATTAGAACAAGCAGGGCGCTATAAAGTCAGACAAACCAGTCCTGTTATATCTACCACCAAACCCACACAACGTGCAATCTATGCTCGATGAAGGTGTGTTCCATTTCTTATTGAATTGCGAAAAAGTTGAAATTAGCAAGTGGGAAATAATTCAAGAATTAAACCTTTCGGAGAACGTGCAGCTGATGATATCGCATTTTCCAAACAGGAAAAAAATTGCCTTCATTTTCTCAAGACCATATCCGTCAGAACAAACGAGTTTCTATCACAGATAAGTAAACGGGGAGTAGAATACTCTCAAGTCTCAGCTTCAAAAGGTCAACGATGTTGACATGTAAAATATAAATCAGCAAGTGTTTCCACAAGCTTGACATCAATTTAATGAAATGCCGAATCCATAGGTTCACCCACATAACAATCATTGCAGTAATTCATCCAAAAAAGAACCAACCATTGTAGTACAAAGTATAATTATATACAAAACTAAGCTATTGAAATTGAAGGCGATCATTTTGTCTCAGACAGGGTATCATGCGATGGTTGATTTGGTGGGGAAAAATGTAACCTTCCAGGATAAATAAGAAGTCAGACCCATCTCAACATTTCTCCTACAAAACTCTGAAACAGGTCGGTTATTACAATAGATCTTTTTCCTATTCTTTATCATTCTCTTTTGTTGAATAATCTTCTTCTAAGCAATAATATGGGACGATCACGAGAAGAAAAATATTACCATGGCCTCAACCAGATGCTCCAGCAGCACGTTTGTCACATTCACCTTGTTCTTCTTTGGCAAACTCCTCAATCAATTCACGCTGTCTTGGGGTCAAAGTCCTGTAGCAAACATATTTTCTGTAAGGCATTGTCTATAACATAAGGAACTATCCGGCCAAATAGATGGCTATATTTACAATATCTTTCTTGAAGAAAACATCTCGACATGTCATTCATCCATTTCTGGTAGTAGTGGACAGGCAGCAAATACATATAAAAGTTAAGCATAGTGAAATAAACAGACAAAGGAAACAAAACTCACGTTGGAATTTTGACATTGAAGTGCACAAACTGATCACCAAATGAGTAAGAGGCCCGTGCTTTAATCCCTGTCAGAAAACACCAAGAAGTTCTTCCTTTATTTCAGACAAAGGCAGAGCAGTAGAGACCTAACAAAGAATACAGCACAACTGCACATATGAAGGAATAAAGAACATCACCGAGAAACACAGCAAAAACTGCTGAGGCTTTTCCAAATTTATCGTCATTAATTCCATATTTTACAAAAAATTACAGCAGATTTGAATAAGATGTGAAAAGAGAAAACAAAGGCCAGTTTAAAAATTTTGAAGTCTAAATATCCAGAATGCAAGTAAAAGAAGCCTAACAAGAGGGATCTAGCCAAATACTAATCTTCAAAGGAAAATCTCTGATTTTTTTTCCCACAATATTCTAGTTATCCCTCATCATATTGAATACCAAAATGTGCATAAATCTATATATCTTAGGATTATGGCTTCATATAGTAGTAGTAATTAACCACAAGATCACAAAACTCATATCTTGTAAAGCAAGAGAAAGAAGAAATATATATGCATGTGCATGTGTAAGTCATCAGTTATCAACGTGAAACATCTACTAAAAAGGGAATGCATAAAAAACAAAAACCACATGCTTAAAGTATAGATAACCAGAAAACCTTGAACAGACATATAGCAAAGAAAGATATAAAAGGCAGGAGTAAGGAGAGCAAAAATTGCATTCATCTCACCTTTATTCTTCAGAACCACCTTCTGACCAGGTTGGGTGCCAGGGCGGACCTGAAAATATAAAACATGTTAAGGTGAACAATGACTTGATTTATTTTTTAGCATAATCAAATCAAGCAAAAAGATTACAACCTTGAGTACAACATCTCCTGTGAGAGTTGGAACTTGGATGGTTCCCCCCAAAATTGCCTGCAAAAGAGCAATCGAATTAACTTTTGCATCTGGCATGGATGCCAAATGGGATTTTATGTTACGACTTGTGACTTAGGTATATAACAAAAAAAGCTGCAAGATTTATATGTTTCAACAAGAAGACCATCTGAACTGAGTACTACATTTTGTTTAACAAGTATACAAATAAAGCCTTACCCATAACTTAAAATAATGAAAGAATTTGTAAATGAGAACCTTGAAATGCACTGAAACACATAGATAACAGGAATGCATTCTGTTCATTAGAATCTTAGTGTTTTTCTACAACCATGAAAATTTTTTTTTTACCTGGGTAATGCCTAGAACAGCATCAACATGAATGTTAGAGCCTTCTCTTCGGAAAACAGGGTCTTCCCGGACCTGTGGAGGAGGGAGGAGGAAATTCATAATGACTTCAATAACAAAATGGGATAGATGCAATAGGATCAGGGGAAGTTGACAAGTATCGGATGGGAACAGAGTCTAAGCACACAAAAAGTAAAGAAGCAGAGAGAAAGAATGAAATGGAAGAAAGTAAACCACCTAAAAGCTAAAATTTCAAAGAACAATCAATCACAGTGGAAAAGAACAGCTAAAAAAAAAAGGTTCCTTAAAATGCCAATTTTCTACATATCCAATGGGGACTTCACTATTTCAAATGTTGTCATTACCCTGCATTAAATCCAGCAGACAAGGTGGATCAATCCTCCATGTCACACTAGTCTTCTATTTCTTGATTCCCACATCCAGCTTGCTAGGCAAGCAATGACTATTGCATAACCATTTAAAATCAAATAAGATAACAAACCTCATCCAAGAGTTTGCCAGCAGCAAGGCAATTTGAAAACTCAAATGCTACAGACTTCTTGTTATAATGTGAGAATGCAGTAAGAGTGACAACCATCCATGCTAATCAAAAGGGAAAAAAATCACAAAAAACCATGCCATGCTAAATAATGCCGCAAGGAAATGACCTTGACCTTTTTCTCCATAACAAATTAGAAGAGGACTTGATGTCAAATTACTAATTATTAAAATATTTTTATCTTCGTCGTTAATGCATCGTAAAACATCACACAAGCAAGCAAAGAAATAATTAACACAACATGCAAATATAGCAGCACAACAATATTAAATAAGGAGGGAGTTGAATTACCTTGATTGTAACATAGAGATCCCCAGGTTGATTTTTCTCTGGGTCTGCTCCGCCACTTCTAGGGAGCTTCATAGTCTCATTGTCATCCACTCCTGCAGATGCCAAGAAACTCAAAGTCAGTCAGAAAAACCAGTAAAAAGTTCCACGCAGGAAAATGGACAACCATATCTATAGACCATTTTCACAAATGTTTCCAGAAATCAGAAGTTGAGTTCATTTGAAGATATCACTATATTTCATCCCTAATACATATCTGGATGTAAAAATTAGGACTGGACTGTAATTGATTGCTTAACACAGGGAAAGCGGTGGACAAGTAGCTAGCTTTATCCCCATTTATTGTTTTCTCTGGTTGTCAAAATGGTTCTTGTTTATAATTGAATTTAGCCTTGCCTAATCAAGTTTTTTTTTTGGTCAAAGGAAATATGTCAATTTTGTATATTAGTTCATAAATGATGTGAGGATCTCAGTGGAGTTTATTTTTCAAAGATTAAATCAGAGCCCTGACTCAAAGCTTTCATTGTTTAGGGCTCTTCCATCCCACAAATAGTAGATACCTAGATCTAATGTTTGGCACTAATCTAGCATTCAGTTTTGGTTTCTTTAACTTTATGGTTCAGTCTAGCACCCAAGAACTCGGGGTTGAGAGGGACATTGAATTTTATCTCTGGCTTATTTAGCTTCTAACTGCTTTGGGTACCATAAGGAACAGATCTAGAAAAGCATTCAAAGAAACGAGCACATTGTTCCTGTTTCATATGGAATGCCTAATGGAGAGAAAGAGCCAAAAAAAAAACTGTGATGTGCCATTGTAAGACCATGTTGTGTGGAGCATGTAAGAGTGCTGGCCAAAGACAGATAATAAGGCCACAAAATCATACAAGGCGAGAAATTCAACAAGATGCTTCAAGATCTACAGACAAACCTGTTGGAATGTTCAATGAAATTGTCTTTGATCCTCTCACTACTTTGCGTCCATGGCAAGACCTGCAAAAACTCTGGCACCAAGAGTAGAGAAGCATATGCATTAAATTAAAATACAAAATCAAAGGACTAAGTCCCATTAAATAATCAAATTTTGGAAGAATAATTTAATGAATCACATTAATAGGCTGTCTACTGAAGAACTTCCAGGCTAGCTGTGGTTCATATAGAAACTAGAGGTAAACCATAAACCCACTTTTAAAAACTTCAACAAAGTTGCAATTTCCTCAAATTTTCTTATCAAGAAAGCAAAGTTTCCTAAAGTTTTGAAAAAAGGGGTTGCCATAGTATATCAAATCTGCCAGATTGCAGAATTCAGAAGCCAAAATTAATGCAATTATTTACAACACTTTAAAATAAAAATTTCTACACTGGTGCCAACGTACAAAGTAATACCTCTTCAGGTTGCTTCATGAAGAAAGAACAAGTTTTATTGCTTCCCAAAATTTTGCTTATAAAAAATCAATATTTCCTAAAATTATTTAAAGACGACTTGCAGAACCCAGATGAAAACAGACATTGAGTACCATACCGAAACAGTTTGCCCAGTTCCGCCACACTGATCACATGTCTGCTGAAAACTGAAAAAACCCTTTTGTGTAGATATCTGCAAATGTAGGAAATGTGATTTGTTACATAGAGAAAACACCCAGTATTTCCAGAATACATAACACCATCAAACACTTCTGCAAGTGAAACTAACCACGCCTCTGCCTTTACAGCGTTTACACATTTGAGGTTTTACTCCTGGAGGAACACCTTCTCCACCTGGGAAAATGAAAAAAAAAATCAGACTAGGCCCACTCTCTTAAGAAAATAAAAGAGGAGAGCTACAGTTATGAACTAACAAATCCCCCCAAAAAAGGGAAAGCTTAAGTTGTGCTGTTTGTGAATGCTATCAAGTGAGGAAAATAACCATACCACAAGCTTCACAAGCCACATCAGTCTGAAATGTAATAGTTTTGGTGCATCCCTGAACAGCTTCCATGAAGGAAAGTTCAATGGAAACCTACACATGACGGTTTTAAAAAGAAAATGGAAGTCAAAATTAACTCTAGACCAAAGGAGAGAGCACCAATCAACATGAAAGGAATTTATAAGAACCTTGACATCTTGGCCAGCAACATTCTGTCTAAATATATTGCTGAATATCTGATCTCCATCAACACAAGTGGTGGCATCATGTACATAAAGACAGCATGTTAATTTCAACTATGAAAGTCAAATGTTTAAAAGACCCCCCCCCCCACCTGAAAAAAAAGCTACTAGCAAATATATTTCTCCTTATATTGCATTAAACAGCCATTTTGTGGAAATTTTATATGAAAGCATACTACATAAAGTCTTATCCTACAAAGCAGCAGCAACAGTTTAATTGCACTGCTGGCTTAATTGTTATAGAGGCATAACAATGACAGCCTCACTCATTTCAGCCAACAATTTCAATTTCAAACCCAGTAGTTTGCAACTCCACGGAATGTAAGCTCTTGCCCTAAGAAAAAGGCCACCCTTGTTTAATTTAAGCTTCGGATATGAGGAATTAAACCATGAGATAATGAGATAATTCACAGTTGAAGAGAATCAAAACAAAGAAAAAGGAGCTAGAGAGTAATTACATCTTCCATTCTGAAGAAGTCACCAAATGGACTCTCAAATCCTGGTCCACCAGGCTGATAATTATCTTGGTTTTCAAATGCGTCATGGCCTAGCTATAAGTTTGCAAATATAATGCAAATCAGTACAGATATAAACAGATGAGGGTCATTGATTTATGTATTGTATAGAAAAGAGCTTGCAATGAAGAGAATTTCAATGTATTCTATGGATAGAGTGCCTTCAAAAAAGGGAAAAAAAAGGGGCAGAGATAGAGAGAGAATATAGCAGATGTATGCATGCAAAGGTTGGTGTTCTTTTTCTCTTAAAAAATATAGTTTGCAAAGTATGTGAACTTCATACCCTAATGGGATCTTACATTCTTTTAGTGAAGGAATGCAGGCCAAAATGAATAATAAAATTTAAAGACAACAAGAGAATATTCGCATATTGTATAGAATAGAAAGACAAGCACACAATAGAATCTTTAACATACACCACCGAGAGGGTATGGTTTCAAGTAAACTGAGCAAAAAGAATGACCTTACCATATGCATGGGTTCCAGTGCATGGAAACTTTTAAAAAAAATGTAATTATCCCACCAACTAACCTATCTGCCCACTAAAATCCCCTAATGTTCCAGATTAAGCCCAATTTTCAAGCTAGAGCAGATGCAATTATTCTTCTGCAAGAATGAGATCCTTAATTGTTTTTGTAGTAAGAAGCTAGCAACTCCTATTTGAAAATAAAACTTCATGTGGGCTGGTTCAGAGACAAGGCTTGACAGTTCTCAAAATTACAGACAGAAATTGCTTTCGCAGGTTGACAGTTGACAACTCAAGCAAAATTATCATGGTAATGGATGCTACAAAACGAAATTCTAGATTATTCTAACAATGACCTATCCACTACAAACTAGAACCTTTCAATTTATACCATGATAGAGCTTCTGGATGGTGCTAATTAGTTCTTGCCCTGCCTAAACTTTCAATTTTATTTCACCACTTGACCTTATACTAAACATTACTCCAGCGCTCTCACACTACTAGAAGCACCCACTCACCCTCCCATAAAAAAAAAACTGCCAGGTGAACACTTTAGCTTGTTACAACCATGTGGCTTTTTTTTACTTACATTCTCATTTACAAATCCTAAATCTAAAAACATAGCTAAAGTAAAAGTAATTATAGAGATCGACTAATGAAAAAATGGATTGCTACATTCATCACCAGACTCTGTATAATGGGATTGCTAATTGCATCCCCAGACTATGTATGTAAACAACTACATATGTCACCTTACTCTATTGGCTAATTGTAGTTTATGGATTGGGGGATTTCAACATGCATGCATGTCATCCCAGTTAAGAGCTATAAATCCTCTTTCAGTTATTGCATGTTTTCAATCATTCATTGATATGGTATGCAACTTGGTCATGAGCTATAAA
>Ga0325402_1001676_pt1 | contig 18527 bp, 13 predicted proteins | sample PopdelMetagenome_22_FD_207212 | JGI IMG/M metagenome (GOLD analysis project Ga0325402, IMG submission 207212) | Populus deltoides microbial communities from Bellville, Georgia, United States - Xylem-PdKOR-R3 | ecosystem: Host-associated > Plants > Phyllosphere > Stem > Wood/Secondary xylem...
ACAATCAACAACGTTACCTTGTACTTCCCATATAAGTGAGTGTCGTCAATACTAATCAAAGTATGATAATATTAAAGCCCATCAATTGAAGCTCCAAATGCCTAAAATACACTCCCAATGATTGCTTTATTATCATAAACCTTCTTATGATCCTAATCGATAATTGTACAAGGATTTAATACTTTGAGAGCTAATAGAAATAACATTTGAAAGGACTCCTCATACGTAGCAAACAACTACTCTAGTATTTTATGTTTAGCTACCCAGGCTGCAAACCTCAACCCTAATAAATTTAAACCCCATTAAAAGTGTAGTTCCTAAATTTTGAGAAAAATCTTTGAATTATGGGAGATAGAAAATCCTAGAAAAAGTAAGTTAACAAGAAACCTCATATGAAACAATTTAAACATATGCACAAAAAATATCAACGGTTGAAGATTTAGTAGAAACCACTTGTGGAATAATTTAAATAAGAGCCAATTTTATAATTTCAAACAGAATTTCCTCTCCTCTCTTCCTTTAAAGTTGTTAGCCAAGAGAAAAATTGATAGAAAATTACTAAAAAAAAGTCATTTTTTTTCAAGCTAATTAGATGAGTTAGTGTGGAAATTCATGTGATACTCATTAAAAAGCAATTCTAGCTTGAAACCTAGAGAGAAATTGAGGGATTTTATGTTGTTAGAGAAAGAAAGCTTGTAAAGAGAAGAGAGAAAGGATTTTAAAGTTTTCTACATCAAGAACTCATTATTTAGAGTTAAATTGGCAAAAATAATGAGCTTAATCTCAAGTAATTTGAATTCTTATTTTTAAATTTTATGGGGGAAAGTGATGCGATCCAAACAACACCAAAGGATCCATTGGAGGTTCTAATGGGTCTAGTAACAAAGCTTAAGGCTAAGGGGTTTAAAGAGACTTTCAATAGACTTCTTAGAGATAAATGGGCTAAGGTGGACTTTAAGAGGGTAATAAATAATAAAGAGCAAACCTAGATTAATTTATTCATGTTCAAGAAGATCATGTTGGTAGAACCAAGGCCATTACACAAGGATTGAGACACAAAGACTCAAATCGGATAGTTTGACCTTTCACTATTGTTTTGATCATAACTACAGCTATAGGTCAAATTGTGATGCGATTCTAGTTGAGTGGGAAACTAAACTTCCATACCTTTCCAATGATATATGACACGCCTTTTAATTCATTAAGATGAGAGAGAACCATTCGTTTGAAGCGAGGCTTTGATGTTACCATTAGATTACGAGAAAAATTAACATTGTCTTATTATAATTAGTTGGGCTATTGATCTATATTTTTTTTGTGCGACAATACTTGTTTAAGTTTCATACTTTTTATTTTTTTTTATTTTTGAATAGTTTGGGCTAGTTTTAGTTTGGTTTGAATATTATTTAAATTAGGTTTATGTGTGACCCATCAAGAAAACTAGAGTATTTAGCTTTCTAGTATAAGAACTCTTTGTCAAGAATATTAAAAAACAAAAACAATTTTGCAAAATAAAAATATTATCTCTCTTGGTTCTTGATTAAACTTCAACTCTTCAAGAATTGACCAATGTTTATTAGTGATTTTATACTTTTTTTGCTCGTCTCTAGATGTAAGTGTTGTGATTGGGTGGTTTGTCATGTTTTCTTGGAGCAAGTCTTCCATTGTGATGAACTCAATTTAATACTCAAAATTGAATTAGATAGATCTTGGGTTTGCGAATTCCATTAAGCTTCTCTAGGGTTCGCATCAGTAAGGAAATTCTCGAACTTAAAATTCTAGGATTTGTGTGCCATAAATGGAAATGGTAAATTTAATAAACCTTGGGTTGAATTAGTATGGGAAATTGTATTATAGGATGTCAATTGAAGGAAACTGCAGCTAATTATAGAAATTTAATTATGTGAGTGGTCGACCACGGTTATGAGTTTTGGGGGATTTAGGAAATTTAATTTAATTATATGATTTTGGTGTTTTAAATAAAGTTAAAAATTCTTGAATTTGGTTGGAAATATTGAAAATTAGTTTGGCTTGAATTTCATTATTATGGCCAAGTTAGGAAAAGATGGAAGTGTAGGAATTTGACATGAAATTGTATTAATACTATATGATGATGATTAATTATTGGTTTAAGCTTGATTTCAACCCTTGAAGGATGGTTATATTGTGTTTGAGTTATGTGTAGTGTATTTCGAGAAAGGTGGAAATGATTTAAATTATATGTCAAAAGTGATTTTAATAGAATGCCCGCAATATGTTTGATGAAATAAGTTGTTATGTTTGGAATATAAGTGTGTGTGAGTGTGTTGTTATGTAAAAAATGATTTTAATAGAATGCATACCATGTGTTTAATGAAATAAGTTGTTGTGTTTGGAATATAAGTGTGTGTATGTGTGTGTGTGTGTGTATTGTTGGGCCAGATATGTTGGTTAAGATTGGGGGTAAAGGAAACTTGGGATTTTGTTAGATTTTAAGGATGTGTTATATGAATTAATGAGCATATGAGAGTTTTTTTTTTTGTAGTGTTTTGGTGTATAATTAAGATTTGTTATGATATTCGAGATGATAGCGATTTAATGTTGTTACAACAATCCCAAAACTTGAAAAATAAGAGCTATTAGAACAGCCCTAGTGTAGGAAAAATAGGTTGTTAAGACAACCTAAATTCATGAAGATATGGGTTGTTACGACAACCTAAATATAAGGAAATTAGGGTTGATACAACAATCCAAACATGTGAAAGATAAAGGCTATTATAACAGCCCGAGGGTGGGAAAATGTGGTTGTTATGATAGCCCGAATAGGTGTGTGGGGGTTGCAATGGCAACCATAAATGTGTGTATTTATAGACTGTACGATAAATATGAATGAGTGTGAGTGTGGGTTGTTATGCTTGAAATAATATGTGTATAATGGTTGTTAAATCTAATAGCATGTATGTATATTGATGGAATGAATGGTCAAATATGCTTATGTTATCGTTAAAGAATATAATGATTTTGTGTATGGTTGTAATGGCCAAGTGGGCTAAGTTTGTGCTAATGTTATGAAAATTATGTACTTATGTACTTGAGCTAGATTGATTACTAAATGAATGAATATAGATGTGCTTTTCCAAATAGGATGTTGATTTATTATTGTTTGGAATTTATAAGGGAAACATGTGGAAGAGATTCATTTTCTTAAAAACACATACGACAGGAGCTCCAAGTAAGGGTTCACCTTTATCTCTTTAATTTTCCAAGTTATTTATGTATATGTTAAAATACAAATTGCCTATATACAAGTGCTTGTCATACAAAAAAAGATATTGAATAAAATGTGTCTTTGGGGCGGGAAAAAGATAACTTATGAATTATGTTTCGGAGCAAGAAAATAATGTCAAATAAATTATGCCTTCGAGATAGAAAAAATAATATCGTATGAATTATGTCTTTAGGGTAGGAAAAAGATATTGAATTAATTGTGCCTTTAAAGTAGGGAAAATGAATATCGATTAAATTATGCCTTCGGGGTGGAGAAAAATGATCAAATAAGGAATAAATCTTTGCGGTAAGGATGATAGATGTTGTCCTAGTCAGACCTAGGGAATGGTTTTGAGATTGAAAAAGTGTGGTTTAGTAAAGGTGAATGTTAATAAAGTATTGTTCTTCAAACAAGTATGTGAGGAACTAGATATATGTGAAGGATGAAAATATATAATGACATAGATAAATTGTTATATATGGATTAAATAGATAAATATGGTTAATATCTATTGGTAAAATGATTTAACAGTTGTGTGGATTTTCTTAAATTAAGTAACAAGGTGAATTATCAACTTAAACCTTATTAATGTATTAAATTCTATATTTTATGTGTGTCATGCAAGTACCTCGCTTATATCGCCCCAACCTTAATGGCTAACATCATAGTTTTATCCATAATATTATATTAGGTAGAATTTTGTATTAATATCTATTATGTAGATATTGGTTTTCTATGTTTAAGTGAAGATATTACTATGTTATATTTTTAAAAATGGCTACTTTAATGTATGGATTACTGAAAATATACAGTGATGTTATAACCCTTATAATTGGTGATGCAAAGCATATACTTGTATTTTGTGGAAATAACAATTGGTGCACTTAAGAGCGCTTTCATATGAATATGGTTTAAATGAAATAAATGTGGTGTGAATTGGTGATGTGTTTGACGATATTTTTAATACGGGATAAAATTTTAGGTAGCATTCCTATGTAGAGGAAACTTTGCTAAAATTTCATTCAACTAGATAAACTTAATATTTTAGTTAAAAGATCCTATACAAATTGGATATGCATGTATAGTGGATGATGATGATGTCATAATTATGTCAAAAACTAATTTGTATAAAATATGATTGTAAACCCCTGTGTAAATGTAAAACCAAATGTAGAAAAAACCCGACGAGTAATAGAAACTTGGGAATGAAAAGAAAATTGACTAAGCGATATAAATAATGGAGAATATGAAGTGAAATGGAGAGAATGGTCTCCATGATTAAATATAAAAGTATAGATGGGGTTCCTACATGAATTATAATTATAATTTAAAAATTTATGAAGATGGCTAAACCGGTAATGAGTTTTGATGGATAAAAAAATAAGAAAAATGAGAAAATAATCTCAAATAATTAATGAGATAATAAATAATAAACTATAATAAAGAATAGTACAACAAAAAGGAAAGAGTGAAGGTGCGAGCACCAATTAAAAAATTGGTAACATTATCGTGAAACAATAATAAACCCGATGAAGAAATAAAAGTGGGAAAAAATAAAATAAATATATTTTGATGTAATAAAATGATTTTGAGGGTTAAAAGGAATAATTGATATGATTCACGTAAGGATTGAACAATAAAATTTGAATTTTTAATGAAAAATCACAAACCGACTAATTTTATGCTATTACATATAACTTTCAATACGACCGTTAGATCGGATTAAAAGTTCAAAACCTTTGATTTGTTGCTAAAAAGAGGTAAGAATCCTTATTTAAGAATTGATTGAAGTGTAAAATATGTTTTAATTCATGTTATGTTGAATTTGCTTTATGGAACTTAGGGTTTAATGTGTTGGATTGATTGGAATGAGGTTTTTGATGTAATATTATGTTCTTGGGCATGAAAAACAAATGGGTAAGATGTGAATCATGACATTTTTTTGAAAGGAAACCATGCCTTCACTTAGAGCTAGGTTCAACCTAAGTGAAAAAAAGGAATAAAGGATTTTTGTTGTTTCATTGTTGTGTAAGGTGTCTAAATGGTTAACTTAATGAAGTTTTAAGGAATTAAATGGAAATCCAAGGAAATAGTCTTTTATGATTCCAACTAAGTTAGGAAAAAAAAGATGAATTTGTTAGTTTGTGTTTTTTAGTGTTTAAATATATTTTAGAATGTGTTTCAATCACATTGGAATCAATTTTCATAATGAAAAACAAAGGATAAGATACCTAAAGAGACCATTCCACCATTTTATGCTTTGAAAGTGAGGTTTCAGCCAAAAAAGAGTGGTAGAGAATTGAATTGTTATATAATGAATTTGCGTGATTGTTAAAATGTATATTAATGTATTAATGTTGGTAAATTAAAAGGAAATCCAAGGTTGGGAAAACTTGACAACATTCGGTCACATAGGGATAAAGGTAGGAAAATTGGTTTTCATAAGTATGATTTGATGTTTTCAATTATGTTGAAACCTGAATTCAAAGCTATTAAAATAATTTTAGAATAATGAAATTGAAATGAATGTCTTGAGAACAATAATATTGATTTTTGGCCAATAATACCTGATAAAAAGAAAAAGAATGATAAGAATTATTGTGCTATATGAAAGTATACTAATGACCAAGGTTATATAGTGATATAACCTTGGGTAAAAAAGATTGGGTTAATGAACTATTATATTTAAGGAAAAAAAGGATATGTTAAGTATGGAAATTGGTTAGATTTGGATATGTTGATGTTAGCTGATGTGTTTGAATGCTTTGTTATGCATTATTGTTTGAATGAAGGAACATATCTTAAGTAAATGGTAGATTTAGACCTTTAAAGATGGTTATGACATTTGAAAAGTAATAGTGAACATTAAATCCTATGAGTTTCTTTGTTATTGATTTATAAACTTGAGTTAAATGGGATTCAAAATAAAGTCTTTAGGTCATATCAGTACGGTTATGATGGATTGTAATCATGTTGATATAAGAAAGGCTGTTAGAGTTGGACAACAGATTAAGGCACCATGACGTACTTAGGCTCTATGTAGGTGTCTAATACCTTGACTCTCATAAATTCTAAATATCATTTGAGTAGTTGTTATTTCTTATAGTATTGTTTCTGAATAATGAAATAATTGTGTTGTGAAAAAAATAAGTTAATGAATATTGGGAAATGCAAAGTAAGCATTGGTTATGATACGAGGTATTGGAAGACAATACTTGTATGGGTGTTTAATGTGAAAAGTTAAAACATGATGATAAAGGTTATGATTGAAATGGTATTGATAAGGTATACTGGTGAAAGTGGAAAAAAGTATCACTTTATAGAATTGAAATGTGTGCATATATGATGAAGGAAAATTGTGTATTCATAATATGAACATTGGATTATGGGGGTGAAACATCACATTTGATAGTAAAAAAATTGGGTATTTTGAATAGGTAGTATTGCACTTGGTTATAAAAGTGAGTATACAGAGAAGAATAGTTGTGTATAGTATTCAAAATAGATAATAAAAATACAATATCGTGATTTATGTCTATATTGGAGACAAATGAATTGTATAAGTGTTAGGGTAACCATTGAGATATTGAGTAAACAATGAGGTAAGTATGAAGGGTTTCGGGTTAGGGTAACCATTGTGATATGTAAGGTATTATGATGAATAGAATTTTGGTTGAAGTGGAATAATGTGTTGGGTATGGTAACGTGTGAATAACTTTATAATAGGATTATGATTTAATAAAATGGTTTAATTAAATAATATTTAGAAAAATGATTTTTATAAAGTAATGAGAGTTTTTTAAGTTAGGAAACTTTATTTAATTAATCATAAAATAGTTTAGGATATTAATAAGAATTTTATAAATTTTGAAATTTATGTTAAATAATTTTTTTTTTTTAGGAAATTATCAAATTAGATTTGATTGAATATTTTTAAATGTTAGAATTATTATTTTATTGTAGCACATAAAACCAATAATTAAAATTGGAAACATGTAATGTAATTTAACATGATATTAAAATGTTTTTATGCATGATGGATAATTATGAACATTAAAGACCAATGTGATTCTGTTTTGATTTGATGGTTGAATGGTTGTAATTTTTATTAAATAAGGCCTGCGTGTTCTACCTTATCTCTATTTTTCTTCTAGGTTATAAATTCTTTTACCATCTAATTCTCCTCGAATATGACTCGAGATTTCTTAATTAATTGTATAAATGTGATGTAATTTAGAAATGTAGAAATGTAGAAATGACATTATTTTGTAATCCAAGATGAAGAAAGAAATGACGATGAAGGCTACAACTGATATGCTTGCAAAGGACTTATGAAGATTTGCAGCAATTACCTAGAATTTAACCATCTAATTCCATTCAATGGTTTGAGAGAATTAGTTTAGATATGTTCATAATCATCCAATTAGAATGACACAGTAAAGATGTATGTTTATATATAAATTGTTATGTATGAAATATATATCGATTATGTCATGTTTTGAATGAGACATGTTTAATTATTAAATCCCTCATTAAAATATTAAATACATGTTGAGAATATGAAAAGTTGTTTTTCAATTTTATATGTATAAAATCAGAGTTTTATTCATGAATAGCTTGTTGAGTCACTCAAGGTTACCGTTAATCAAATATGTTTAATGCTATAAAATTGGGTTCTACTTACTAATCTATATGATTTGGATAAGTCACTCATAATCATATGAGGTTAGAGGCATGGGTTAGGCAAAACATATAAGATATGTTTAGACAAAGAATTGTCACCTAACATATATTGGAGTCACATAGAAATGTGATTGATAACCTATGTTATATATCTAATTTAGTTTATTTTGATTTGTTTAGTCATTGAGGATCGGATAAATTAAATGAGATCCTAACCCACTAGGAAAATCTAAGTGAGATTTCCTAAATTATTAGGGAGGACTATTAATTTACAAGAAAATAATAGGAGACCAAATCAGAATTAAAGACTTTATTTAAATTTCAAATTTAAATATGTATGCATGAAACTTGTCACACCAGGGCATTGAGGCAACCAATTAAAAAATTAATCTCTTGTGGAAAAAGAACAAATATCTAGCATCTTGTTCTTTTTAAGGGAAAATGTCTTTTTCAAGGAGTCGTCACCTAGTATTATGGTCACTAAGAATCCTAACTGATCAACAAAGATTCTATGATCCGGGACACGAAAGGGAAGATGCTATCACCCCTTAAATGTCCTACCTGAGGCAGGCTGCATTGCTGATTTTGTCTAAAATTGCTAAAGGTTTGTTTGTGTTCTGTTCTTATGGTCATCCTATAATATTCCCGACTCTAGCGTCAGTGAATATTCACCTATGAATATTTCCAAATCTGGCGTTGATAAATATTTCGCAATCCATAAAATACGGTAATTCCTGACTCTGACACCAGTGAATAAACCCACAAAAATCTTGATAACAAACTATTTTTTTATTATGTTTTTTTATTTATTTTGGGTGGGTCTGACCCAACCTGTATGGCTGGGCAGACCCAACCTCCCTGGTCTGGTCTCTGGACTAAGCCAGTGACCCGGTTGAGTAGCGGGTGTGCGTTGTCATGCACACCTGCTACAGAAACAAGTGAATTATAATTCACTTTTTACAGTAGCAAGTGGTTATAATTCACAGCTACCAACATGAATTATAATGTAGGAGGGGAAGCGGCTCACTGGCACTGGCGATGGCTGGAGCCACGGCCGGAAGAGAAAAGAGGAAGCTGACCACGGTGGAGTAGGATCTTCTCCCGATCGAGGAACTAGTGGACGCTGGCAGGAAGAGCACAGTGGGGAGAGAGGAGTGCCTGTTGGAGCTTGTAGTCTGCTGCTGTTCACAGCTGGTGCAAGGGCTGGTGAGAAGAGTTTGTGCTGGAGTTGTTGCTGTCGTCGATTGAAAGCTGGTGCTCGGCTGGAGAGGGGAATTTAACCAATGCTACCCGCTACTGAGAAGTTGATCCTGCAGCTGTCGATGGCTGGAGAAGAAGGTGCCATTTTTTTGCTGCTGGAAGATCTTCCGCCACCAATGTTGTGTTCCTGAAGACAACATTACTGCTGCTGGGAAGGGAAGATTGCTGCTGATTTCAGCTGGGACGATGAAGACTCCATTGTTGTTGTTACATGGAAGTGACCACGCCCTATTGCTGCTACTGAGGGGTGGTGTAACCGGAGACGAGGATGATGGCAGTGGAGATGTGATGATGCTGGCTTGACAAGTTTGTCAGTAGATTTGTCCAAAGGACCATTCAGATATAATCCTTTGAAACTAAACTTCTTGAACGTTATCTTCTTTGGCAGTCTGAAGGTGAGGGGGGTTGGAGTTTGTTGAGGGAAATCTAATGTGAAGGCTGAAGGTTAGTGATGTTTGTTTGGTTGAGAGGGAAGGCCAAGGTTGGTATTGTGGAGGTCTTGGTCTCAAGCCAGAGAGGAAAAGAATAGCCACGAGGGGCTTGCTTTGTATGTTCTTGGTGACTGGGGAAGAAGAGGAGGAAAGAAAATCGATGAAAGGGGGTGGCGGCAGAGAGTAGAGAGTGGAATAGATGAAAAAGAAAAAAAAACAAGGAGGGGGAAGGCATGGCTGGTTTCAGACCAGGGAAGAAAAGAGGAAAAGCTTAGGGGAGGGGGCAGCGATGGCTAGTCTAAGATTCGGTCGCGCCCCTTTGTTTTTTTGTAAATGTCCTTTTTTTTAATTTTTTGTAGGGTTTCTGGTAATGGCCTTCTCCTGGGGTTTCCTCCGCTTCCTCTTCTGCATACATTGAGATACGTATTTATAGTGCAAGAGTCCCATCGCTTGCGAGAAATAAAGTTTCAATCAAACTCATTCTCTTTTTTGAAGTTCGAATTAGAATCAAATTCAAAAGCAGACAACTATCATTATCTTGAAGGTAAGGATTATCTTGAAGATAATGATAGAATAACAAAAGCACATTGTAGTCCCTAGTTTTCACGCAAGCTGATAAATCACACTTTTCATCGAAATAAATCTCTGATATTTTAATTTTACATTTTAAACCCTGTAAAATTAAATTAAAAACCAATGGGCTAAAATTAGGTTACAACAAAACTAATACTCTCTATCTTTACATAAATAAGTTGGTAGATCAAAATGAGTAGTACCATATCTTTAAAAAGCATATTTGATACTAACAAATTAATTGAACCAAACTTTTGGATTGGCACCAGATGTGAGAATTGTTCTAAAGCAAGAAAAGAGGTTATATGTTCTTGAAATCCAATTCCAAATGCCCCTGTTGCGGATATTAAAGAAAAAGTTAGGAATGAACATCAGCGTCATGTTGATGATGATGAATATGCTACATATGTGACATTAACTAGTATGTCACCTGAACTTCAAAGGCAGTATGAGAATATAGATGCCTATGATATGATTATGTATCTTAAAGAACTGTTTGATGAGGCTAGTAGGACTAAGAGGTATGAGATCTCTAAGGAATTGTTCCGCTGTAAGATGATAGAGGGTTCTTTAGTGAACACCCATGTTTTGAAAATGATCAACTACATTGAGAAATTGAGCCAATTAGGTTTCGTCATGGATAATGAGTTGAGTATTGACTTAGTCTTACAACCATTGCCTTAAAACTTTTCACAATTCACTATGAACTATTATATGAACAAGTTAGATAATACATTGCTAGAGAATATGCTTAAAATTGCTAAAAGGGCCCTTAAGAAGGAAAAATGCTCAGTTCTTTTAGTTCAGTCTTTTAGAATGTCTAAGAAGAAGGATAAGAAGAATAAAGGTGTTGTCTTTAAAACAAACAAACCTACTAGGGGTATTAAAAAAGACAAGGGCATTGGTCATCATTATGGCAAGGAAAGATATTAGTGAAGGAATTGCAAGGAATATCTTCCAAATGTGAAGGCAAAGATGCTTAATAAAGCTTCAACTTCAGGTATATTTATAATTGAAAAACTATATTACTACTTTACATTGTAGTTCTTTGGTATTAGATACCAAATATGATTTTCACATTTTGTAATTGCATGTAGGAACTAAATAAAAGTAGAAGATTAGTTAAAGGCAAAGTGAACCTACAACCTAGTAATGTAGCAAGGGTTGCTACATTAGTTGTAGAAACTAGATATGCATTAGCTGTAAGAACTGTTTTACTTAATGAGATGATAGTAAAACTTTATAATTGTTATTTTGTTTTAGTATTTTAAGATATTGTTTCCATTTTATTTAGTATTAAATTGATTTAAATTTATATTGATGACAAGTGTTGTTTTTTTTTATAATAATGATGTTTTTATGGATCTAGTAATTATACGAATGGTTTGTATATACCTGAATTTAATATACTTAGGTTCAATATAAACTATAAAAAAATTGAAATAGAGATTGGAATAAGTATTAAGAAACTTCAATTAGATCAAGGTGGTTAATATTTGATCAAATAGTTCAAGGATTATCTTAAAAAAATGAGATTCTCTACACCTTTTAGAGTACTAAATCTAGATAAAATATATTCATAAGGTTAAAATACTAGATGTTTAGCTTGAACCTTAAGAAACATAAAATTTATATAAATTTGGTAGGAGATGTCATGCATCAATGATATAAGGACTTTTAATGGAAGTTGTAAATGCCATGTTGCTCATAATTGATAAGCTTACCAATTACTTAGAAGTAATATATGATATTTATTACAAGAAATGACTTGAAGTTATGAACTTCATGTATTAACCAAGTTTGGAACTTGGCAAACTTGGTTAATCCACTTGAAGGAATAAAACTCAATGGATCTCAGTGGGTGTTTAAGAGAAAGACTAACATGAAAGGCAATGTGCAAATGTACAATGCAAGCTTTAAAGAGTAAGAATATTCAATTTTGATGGTATAATTAACAGATTTGATTTCATAAAAAATATATATAAACCTTATATTTACAAAAGGTTAGTGGAAGTGGTGTTGTTTTTCTAATATTATATATAGATGACATATCATTGTAAAGAAATGACATCTTTGCTTTAATCAGTAAAGTTTTGGTTGTCCAAGAATTTCTCCATAAAGAAATTGGGAGAAGTAACCTATATATTAAATATTAAGATCTATAGAGATAGATCTAGAAGGTTTCTTAGATTGTCTCAATTCATACATATAGACTAAATGCTAAAATAGTTTAACATGGAAGAATCTAAGATTGGATTCTTATCTATTATGCATGGAACATGTCCTTTCAAAGACATATCTTCTAAGATATAGATTGAAAGAGATATGATGAAAATTGTTTGAATTAAGATTTTTTCAATGAGATGTGAGAAAAATAGTGAATACTAGTCAATATATGTTTTACTCTAAATGGTAGAGCTTAGAGTTGGAAGGGTTCTAAACAAGAAAGCATAACTAATTCTACAATTGAATATAAGTACACCTCCATGTTTGAGGAAACAAAGAGGTTGTTTGGGTCAAGAAGTTTATTAATGAACTAGGTTGGTTCCTACAATAGTTGATTCAGTTGCCCTGTACTATGATAACAATGACGCCATTGCATACGTAAAGGAACCAAGATCTCATCAATGATCCAAACAAGTACTTAATAAATTTAATTTAATTTGATTTGATAAATTAATTAAATGAAAGAATGAGTACCCACCAAAGAGAATCTTAGATTCTCTTACTAAGTCATTATCCATACAGAAGCATTAATACTACATGAAGCAATATGGTATTAGATATATGAGCGATTACCTTTAGTGCAAGTGAGAGATTTTTAGTTTAATATATCTTGTAGCCAATAAGTTGGTATGTTTATTTTTTCCTATTTATGTAACATTTATATATTTATCATTTAAGACCCATCTATATATTTTTCAATCATAAATATTCATTTCTATCTAAATTTTGGCTAAATCATATATTCCAAGTCCCAGATATTTCTTGTGTCCATTTTTGGCACATTTGAATATGTTTCCATCTTAAATAGTTTTTATGCCTATTTTTGACACTATCAAATATTTTCCCATTCAAGATTTTTCAATTTAGTCTTGTTGTTATGACTGAATCAAGTTCTTACATATTAAATTCCATTATTACAAACAATTTAATTAAATCTCACCATTGTGGTTAACTTCCATTTCATGTATTAAATCTTATTTTTATGGTCTATTTAAATTGCAAAATATTGAATTGTTAATCCACCTCAAAATCCTAGTCTATGCCTCTTTTCCATTATGGATTCAATAATCCAAAACAATGCTTATAACTTGTGTTTTTATTTAATCTGTAAATTCATTAATCCCAAAGCAATTCCATTTTTAAGGCATTTAAAGATCAACAGTATACATTAATCTAAATCAATAATCTTAATTAATACACCACATCAAACTTGCATTTATTTTTTTGTTTTGATGACCATGACTTGCACTTATTTCAATTATGTTTTTGTTATTCCATCTCATCAATTCTGGATGCCCATTCATAAACTCTTTTAAAATACTTATCATAAATTTCAATCCATAATAAACCTCGTTGTTGCAATCGATTCAAATATCATATATAAGTTCCTACAACGAAAATATCTTTACTTGTCATTTTTCTTGCCTCTTAGGTGTAATTTCATTTAATGTCATTTTCCTTCACTAAAGGAATAACTTATATGATATTGATTTTCTTTCCCCGTAGGCATAATTTACATAATATTACTTTTCTTCCTCGTAGGCATAATTCATATAATATTAGTTTTACTATCCAAAGGTATAACTCACATGATAGAATTTCCTACCTCGAAGGCATACATATGAGTGGTATGTTTTGATATAATCTATAGAATCTCTTTTAATGGCCATCTAAAAGTAACCAAGTCTCCGTATTTTTTTAGCCATCATATGTTTGTTTTCATAAGTGGTGCAGATCCTTTCATAGACTTCTCATGGGGCTTTCTCAGATTCTTCATTACCTAAACACCTTGGGAGGGTTCTATTAAATAACTTTGTGTGTAAGACTTCTTCATCTAGATAGTATTCCATTACCATCCTTACTAAGGTCTTTTATCTACCTTGGATGTCCTTGACGAGTATTCTATATACTCAATGAATTGTTTGATGTCATGATACCAAGACTTCCTATTTGTTTTCCCCTCAAATTAGTAGTAATAAGTTGAAGAGTTTCTGATTTTAATACATATAAGTTGTCCTCTAATCCCTTAATCAATTTTAATCATAGAAGCCAAGGTTGCAAAAGCATATGCAAATTGATTATTGTCTTGACCTAGATAAGGGAACTTAATTTCATGAAAGTCTTTTGAGAGTTTAGTGAAGTATTCTTGATACAGTCTTGGCTTTTCATCTTTGTTCTATCATTCACCCTTCACTCGGGAGATTATTAATGTAGAGTCTTTATTGGAATAACATATTAGAAAGTTAATGGGTCACAAATATAAAAAAAGTAGGGACTTGATTAAATAAATTTCTAAAATTATCCTAAATTAATATGAGATTTATTCATAGAGAAATTGATATTTTTTCCATTTATAGGGTGATTGAGTTTCCCTATAAATAGAATGCAGGGCCTTATATTTTCTATAAAGAGGAAAACTATGTAAGTTATAGATGATATATAAACGCCTAAAAACACAAAAGTATGAGCTATCATTAAAAGACATTAATCCCTTCCTTTTAAAAATGTTTTAGGAGATTTTTCACTGGTGGTTCATGTGTGCTACTGTTAAATATCGCATATTTAGATGACTTGTGTTACAACCCAACCTTGAATAAGTTGATCAAACCTAAAAAAAAGATTTGATATTCAAGTAATCTTCACTCAAAACCTTAAACGATCCTAGATTGTCTTCAAGATTCTAGTGACTCCTAAAAAAACTTAAATGATTATTTCCATTGTGTCTAGAAGTTTTGGAAAACTCAACATTTGTATCATAACCATCGTTAAACAATTAGGGTTGTTGACTTCATGTTTTGATTATTATTAGCGTTAATTGTGAATTAATTTTATGTGCAAAATTATTTTTCCAAAAAATTAATTTTTCTCTCATGCCTCTTTTTAAAAAATTATTTGGCTATTGTTTCGTCCAGATTTGCCTAGAAAATTAAAGAAATAGTTTTAATGGCTGCAAATTCCATTAGGGGCGAGGCAATTGCCTCATGCTAAAACGACGTAACATAAGGTATTACCATCACACTGCAAGCGGTGCATCGACAACCATTACTATCGTTGTTGTAGTTGTCGATCGACATAGGCATTGCCCATGTTGGCAACACCAAGAAGAAAAAACAAAAGAGGAGAAGAATTTTGATTCTGCCCCTACAACCTTGTTTACAGTTTTTAGGGAAGAATCATGATTCTGCCACCACAACTTATACACTATTATATTAGGATATTTTAGGGCAACATTATGACTCTACCCCTAAATGTATAAAATTTTGATTTTATATTAAAATTGATTTCTAAATTAAACTAATTATAGAATTAATTTTCCTAATTGGATTAGAATTAAATTAAATTATTTAGTTGAAAATATATATTTTTTAAAACATCCTAATTGATTAGTATTTAATTTAAATGCTTAATTAAACTATTTTTGAAAAATATTTTTTTCCTAAAATAAAGAGAATTTTTAAATCATAAAAAATTATTTAATTGATCCTAAAATAGTTTAAGATATTAAAATAAATAAATAAAATTAATTTTCTTATTAAATCTTGAAAAAAAATAAGAAACTTTTATTTAGTTGTTCCTAAAATAGTTTAGAATGTTAATAAGAATTTTAATATGATTAATTTTCTTATTAAACTTAAAAAAATGGTTGTTCAAGAAAAAATAAATTAAATAAAATTAATAAAGTTAGGAAAATTACCAAATTGAGTTTGATTTATTATTTCTAAATTTTTAAAATATTATTTAAGAAGTTGCATATAAAACAAATAATTAGAATTGAAGCATGCAATATATTTAATTATGCATATTAATGTGTTTTTTTATGCATTATTGATGGTTATGAACATTAAAAGGCCAAAGTGATCATGTTTTTTTTTTTTTTAATGGTTGTATAGTTGTAATATTAAGTAGGATTTGCATGTCATGCCTTTTCTCTATTTTTCTTCTAGGTTATAAAATTCTTTTCTCATTTAATTCCCCTCAAATATAACCTAATTTTTTTTATACAACTGTATAAATGTTATGTAATTTAAAAAAATATGAATTTTGATAGGAAAATTATTTTTGTATTTTAAGATGAATAAATAATGATATAAAAGGATACAAACGTGGTGCTCTAACGACTTATAAAGATTTGTAAGTTGTATCTAAGTTTTGACTGCCTAATTCTCTTCGATGGATCGAGGGAATCAATTTAGATATGTCTATAATTATTCAATTAAAATGACATACTAGGGGTGTATGCTTATATATAATTGTTATGAATAATATATTTTTCATGCCATTGAATGGGACCTAATTAAAATAATAAATCACTCATTAGTATATTAAGTACATGTTAAGATCATGATTTGTTGCCTTTCAATTTTATATTGTATAAAATAAGAGTTTTATTAATGAATAACTTGTTGAACTACTCAAGGTTACTATTAATCGAATATATTTAATGCTATAGAATTGAATCTTGATATGTTTAGATAAAAAGTTGTCACTTAACCAATATAGGAGTCATATAAAGATATGATTGATAAGTTATGTTATGTACCTAATTTAATTTATTATGATTTATTAAGTCATTTAAGATCATATAAATTAAATGATATCCTATCCTAAATTAATATTGAAGACTATTAATTTGTAAGAAAAACATTGGAGACCATTTTTTTTTTGTTAAAGACCTTATTTAAATTTGGTTTTAAATATTTATGCATAAAACTAATACTTGCTATTTTTATATAAATATATCTCTGTTTTTATATTTATATTGATAAATCACTATGAGTAACAATATATCCCTACGGAACATGCTTGAGGTTAACAAATTTACGACACCAAACTTACTGGACTAGTACCAAATGTGAGAATTATTCTCAAATAAGAAGAAAAAGTTATATGTTCTTGAAAATTTGTTCCCCCATATCATTGATGAGGAAGATGATGATGAAATAAGAACTAAATATCAATGCCATATTGATGATGATGAGTATGCTACATGCGTGATGTTAGCTAACATGTTATCAAAACTTTAAAGACAGTATGAGAATATGGATGCTTGTACAATAATTAAGAATCACAAGAAGTTTTTTTTATGTAGATAGTAGGTCTAAAAGGTACGAAACCTTTAAAAAATTATCTTGTTACAAAATAATAGGGAGTTCCTCTGTGAACATCCATGTTTTAAAAATAATAGGCTATTTTGAGAAATTACAAAAATTATATTTTGTCATGAACCATGAGTTAAACATTAACTTGGTATTATTGTCCTTGCATCAAAATCATAGAAGCGTGTTTGTGGTATTAGAAAAGATAAGGTTAATTCTCATCATTGTGTCAAGGAAAGCCATTAAAAAGGAATTCTGCAATGACTATCTTGCAATCGAGAAGGCTAAGAAACTTATTGATGTTTTTGCTTCAGGTATGTTTATGATTGGATAAAGGCAAAATAAACCTATGTGTTGGCAATGGAGAAAGTGTTGTTGTATTAAATTTGTCAATTAGGCTGATACTAGAACTTGATATTTTATTCTAGTACTTTCTTGAGACATCGTATCCATTTCTTCCTTAGCTTTAAATTGATTAAAAAAAATTATTTGGATAAATGTTGTTCCTATAATAATAATAATAATAATAATAATGTTTACTATAGATCTAGTAATTATACAAATGGTTTGTATATACTTGATTTAGAAATACTAATGTTTAGTATAAATAGGGAGAAGAATAGATTAGATAATCAATATCCATCTTATTTATGACATTATAGATTATGTCATATCAATGAAACAAGAATCACCAAGTTAGATAAATAAGGATATTTTGATCTTTTTTATTATGAATCTTACGAAGCTTGTGGAGCTTATTTATTGGAAAAGATAACAAAAATACCTTTTAGTGGAAAGAGTGAAAGATCTAATGAATTGTTAGGTTCAATACATACAGATGTATGCAGGCCAATAATGATTTGTTATATATATCATCATCACATTTACTAATTACCATTCTAGATATGGTTATTGTATTTGATGAAACATTAGTCTGAATCATTTGAAAGGTTCAAAGAATTAAAAGTGAAATTGAAAAACAAACTGAAAAGAGTATTAAAATAATTTTAT
>Ga0325402_1001678_pt1 | contig 18520 bp, 4 predicted proteins | sample PopdelMetagenome_22_FD_207212 | JGI IMG/M metagenome (GOLD analysis project Ga0325402, IMG submission 207212) | Populus deltoides microbial communities from Bellville, Georgia, United States - Xylem-PdKOR-R3 | ecosystem: Host-associated > Plants > Phyllosphere > Stem > Wood/Secondary xylem...
AGCGTTTTAGTATTCATAATAAGTGTCGGCTGCCTTAATTAATCACGGGATGTGTACAACACATGCTAAACAGTATTTATTATTCTTTAGATAAAACAAGAACTAAGAAACTATAATAATGTTGGGTCGAGAAAATAAAATAAAAACAGAACATTAAAGTAATGATTTTCTAATTAAATAAGAAACAACTAACTCTAGAAAAAAAAATCAATAACTAAAGAATGATTACAATAGAAATAATTGTGTTCAGAATTATGGAAATCACGCCCCACATCATATCTGTTAATTTGATGTAATCACCTAAATTTTATTATATTAAAAATTAAAAATATATTTGTTTTTGCGTTGTAAAGTATTTAAAAAAATTAATTTTTTTATTTTTTATTTATTTTAAATTAATATTTATTTGATGTTTTTATGTTATTTTAATATATTAATATTACAAATAATTTTTTAAAAAATATTATTTTAATATATTTTTAAATAAAACATATTTTATAAAACAATTACGTATCCATCCAAATCCAAACCCGGTAGGGCGAAACTCTTACAATTCCAGCTGAGCTTCCCTCGGCGCCGACAAGAAAAAAAGAGTACTCATGATTGACAGCACAGTGGTCATCAACAAGTTACGAGATGTAAATTATTCGGCTGGGTGGAAGTAGTTTTTGTCGATTGATGACCTGTCGGAAACTAGGGTTAGAAACCGCGTTTTTGTTTTCGGAGTTGACATTTGCGGCGTCATGTATACTTCCATTTTAGGAAATTCCACGTCCTCAGCACTATTTTCATGTTTTGTACGTTCGAGGACAGATTATTGGTAGCAAAACAATTAAAACAAACAAAATGGTTTTCTCTATACAATGGATTTTTTGTCAGATATTTTGTGCAGTGGATGCAGGCGCTGCGGCAAGGAATCCTTGCATAGATTTTTTCGAGCGGATGCTCAGCTTCTTCGTATATTCTTTCTTTTACCATGGTTGCTGGGTGGAAGACAGTCCATTTGACACCTTTTTTTTTTATGACATTTATATTCAACTAGCCTGTAAGAAAGTCTCATATTGAGACATTATTTATATTTATAAAAAGTTTTACGTGATAATTGTGATCGTTATGTAAATGATTTTTATAATAAACATTATTAAATTATATTATATAAAAAGTATTATGTTTTCATCTGACTATACATTATTTTAATTAAGGGTAACAAATGAATATATATTAAGTATAATATAAACTATATGAATATATTTGAGTAATCAAAAGAGGATTCATAACCCTACATTAATTAGAAAAAATATATCATTTGTTCTTAAATAGTATTGATTGTGAAATCATTAGCCAATATGAAAGGAGATTTAAAAAGAATTTCAAACATTATTCTAAGAATTAATGACTATAATGTTGAAAACAAAACGGACATATTTCATGCTATAATATCTAAATCAAAATATTTTTGATGAAATTATAATAATTACACTAAGTAACTATTCATTGAAAGGTTAAGTCAAACAACTTATAAACATTTTGGTTTAAGTCGATTATTAATTTATAATGATATTTTTTTTCTTCAATTATTTTTTGTTGGCGTTGCCCCTAATTAAGAACTTGATTTGTGCTTGTTGTGGTTATTTATTTGAATGCATTATAATTATTGTGCAGTGTATAAAAATTAGGGATCCTATTACATCTCTATTATATTGCTTATATACTAGTAAAGAATCTTAAACAAAACTAGAAAAATAATAAAAAGTTCTAATCCAAATAGAAAATAGAATCCCAATACAACAAATAAAATAAAGAAAATCATGAACAATAATTATGGTCTTTATTTGAAAACCTTCCTGACCTCTCATGATAATAAAACTTTAACACTATATAGAAAGCATAACTTTCAAAATCTTCTATCAAAATTTCATCCTAATATAATGGTCAGTTTAAAAGTTATTCTTATTCGACTAGATTCTAAAACTCTTCAAAATCTTTTTTTTTAAATTAAGGAAATAATACAATAAAAATAATTATAAAAAAAATAATAAAGAAAGTGCCCTACGTTGGTCTCCTCTACTTGCAAAAAACTCGCCCTTAGATTAATTGTCATAAATTGAACTCGACTATGCAAAAAAAAATAGATAATTTGAATGTAACATTATCATAAATTTATGCACAAGGTAGCTTGCTTCAAATATTTTAAATCTAATTTTAACAAATATATATTTATGTAAACTTTTTGAATCTATACAAAACTCCTTGAGACCTAAAAAATCAAGATCACATCACATGAAACCATTTTTTGAGATGATGAGAACTTTAGTTGACGTGTTTAGTTATCCCCGACAACAAATTCTTGACCACCAGTTGAATTGGTGATTTTAGAATATTGATCCAATATAGATACATTTGGTTTAGACAACACATTCACACTTAATTCCTCTTTGATCCAAAACCAAACTAATTGAGTTGACTTGAAGTCATTGGTTTGACAATGAACTAACCCTAAAACTTTGGTTTAACTCAAAAACAAAACTAAAACAAAGTGAATATGCAAAAACTGACTCAACTACAAAAAACATGAAAAACATAAAATTTCTTGACAAAAACATATCAAACACAAAAAAAAACACGATAAATGTTCTTCGCGAACCCAGAAAACTTAACTCTCATCACATACCAAATATAACAAAACTAAAGGCATAAAGAGTTTATAAATCATGCAAGGATCAATAATATGATACCTATTCACTTTAATTATCACTAAATCATTACAAATTGACCAGGAAAGGTTTCAATTTGAAACCAAAACTTTAAGATTAAAACCATGAAATACATGTTATTAAGGCAAAAGAAATCTAGATCATTGGCTAAGGGTGTCATGCGAAGTGGCTAATACAAAGAAATTAACCAAAATTGATCCAAATCATATAGGCAAGAACATTGCCCTAAAAAATATAGAAACCTCGGAAAAAACCCAGAAATGATCTCAACCCAGAAACAAAGCTAGAACTCAGAAAAAACAACCTAAACCTAGCAACCAAAGCTTTGAATTGTTCTTATAATTGCTTTAAAAAACATTTTTAACCCTTCACACTAAGATATATCATCCAAATTTCTAATTCTATACCATACAAAACTTTATAATATATTTATCTTGTTTTCAATGACTATAGCTTCAATGGAAAATTAGTTAAACATATTATAAGAATATGCAAACTGACATAATGATTTTTGTTAAGACAGAAAAGAAGAAGAAACACACATAAAAAAGAAGAAGATTTGGCTCACACGTAGTCAAAAACATGGTTTAGCTTTAGCCCATGTTTAATATTGTGTTCTGAACGAAAGTTGGATAAAATTTGAATTTTTTTATTTAAAATTTGAATTTTTTTATATTTTTAAATCGTTTTAATGTGCTGATATTAAAAATAATATTTAAAAAATAAAAAATATTGTTTTGATATTTTTTAAATAAAAAATATTTTAAAAAATAATCATTACCATATTTATAATATAAGAGTGATAGAGTGATAGAAACTCATCATCCTATAACCATAACAAGAACTATATATATATAAAAGCAAACGGGAAAATGCAAATGTACAAGGAATGTGAATAAAGCATAACGCGTCCAAGAAAATACCATTACCACCCTTCAATTTAATTTTTTATTAGAGAAACGGAGAATACTCCCCCATTCAACTACTACAAGAAAGACGGTATCACCCAATACAACAGCGTAATATAACCCGGATTTGAGTAGAATTATATTCGACCGCATCTACTTTTGAGCAGCTGGTGCCATCTCTTTTCATCGATCTTCTTCGTTATTCGCTAGAGATTTTAATTATTCGTCACCAGAGTCGAGCATATCTTTGGATGCCGGCAAGCACTAAAATTTTCTCCGTAATTCTTCATAATGTTTTTTAAAAAAAATTGTGGAATCAAAGAAAGCATGGACCAGAGCCCCCGGTGCCCGTGAGCGCACTACGCTCACCAGCCTAATTTTTGGGCACGTGTGCTGGGCTAGAGCACGCTGTCAGCCCCCGGACCTAATTTTTGGGCGGGGACTTGACACTCGAGGAAGGTGTACGAAAATCTTTATCTGCCTGTTATGTCTCCATCCCATAAATGAGTTGGATGATTTTAATATAAGACAATTGTGTTGTTGCAGTTATTTGAGTAGGCTGAGTGAAACCATAGCTGAGGACTTATCGTTTGGAAATGATATTAAAATCATATATTTTTTGTAAATTATTTTTTTATTATTTTAATGTTTTGATTTTAAAAATACTTTAAACTATAACCGGCACTACAATCCCAAAAAAACCCTTATTAAAATGAAAATTACTCTCTAATCTCGCACCCTAAAATAAAAAAAAGAGTTAAAAGATATAAATACTCATTAAACCTCTGTAAAATTGCTAGATTAAGCTCAAGAGGGAGTTTTACAATATTTATTGTCTTGGTCAGATTTTTAAACTCTTATGGCTTTTGTAATTCTATAATAGCTCAACCTATCGCTGAAGTTTACTAAAAAAGATTACGAGAGGCAATTATATTGCTTCTTCTTACCACACGAATATTATTAATATAATTTAGATAAAAATGAACGTGCCAAAAGAGAATGAAAACTTGTGCAGGATCGATCACTTTTACGTTGATGGCCTGCAGACAAGAAAATCTTAATTGCACCAAAGGAGGGCAGAAGCACGACACGCTAGCAGAAAATGAAAGCTACAACGCGCTCCTAAACGCCTAGCTGCTGCTGTTTTCAACAACTCTACTTGCGGATGAGAAGGGAACACGAGCAATTTCTATACCACTCCAACTTGCAGCATCTTTTTTCCTTATTCCACGTGCTAACCTCTTTTTATTTGATTCTATCTCTCACTCACCAGGTCCACCATGCCTGCTGGTCATGTGATTGTGCATTTGACCGATCCTATTCTTTTTTTTTTCCCACTCGAAACACAAGGACCTCCCTGTACATTTTCACAAATGCCCCTTTCACACTTCTTTATGCATGAGAGAGTGCGAGTGAAATCTAAACAATGGAATATGGAACACAGGATATCAATTCTGAGCCGAGGGATTTTGTAGATGATTTGCGAATCCTGCTCTTGGAATTATAAATAACTAGCCTTGAGTTAACTAGGACCTAGATTCTTGACCTTGAATTATATAAAAATATTAATTCATTTACCCTTAAGATTTGAAAGAACTTTATCTTTTCTTGCTCATTTGCAGCCTTTTGAACAAGACTAAACCACAATATAATTCCATTGTAATGAAGACAATGTCTGCCACACGGCCCCCATAAAGGGTTACGGCCACCCCAATAATATATATATCAGGCTAGACCATCTTGTTCCATGCAGAAGCTAGTGTTTATGAGGGTGAAGGGTCGTTTTCTTTTCCTTCTAAAACAAAATGCATAGAGAGAAAAGGGGAGAGGAAGAGAGAAATTCACCTCGATCATAGGTCGTACCAGTGCCTGAGTCTCAGACTGCACTAACAGTCGAGGTATCTATTCTCCACTGATGAGCCACGGACCAAATCAATTATGGAGTTGTTCATTCGTATGATTCCACAGATGGCACAGAAGTGTCCAGGTTTCTAACAAATGATTGCTTATTGCTATACATCTCGACCTGCTCTCCGCAAAGCAACAAAAACGATTTAAAATTAAATATTTGGTGAAGGAATATGACCTAATCAATAAGTAAAGAATTGCACCTCCAGGGGAAAAAAGAACTAAAGAAAGACCTGTATAAGTTTTACCAAAATCTCAATTAAACAAATCAACTTCAAGATAAATATGGGCAGAGTAATTTAATTACATGAAAGTACGAAATACAGTTCATAAAACATCTTCAGCCACGCTGCCGTTCCTACATGACTTTTGCCTCTGGTGGAAGGTGCTAGGGAATCTTCTTTATTCAATTTTTCTTCTAACTAGTCCTTTGAAGAAGTCAAAACTGTAGCCAATGAGAAAAAAATTAAAAAAAATATTGCGATTACTTACATTACGAGGATAATGAGGCAAGTTCTCTGTATGGAACCAAATCATCTGAAATGTAAAACTACATGATACTAAACCTAGCATATTTTAGTCAAAGTAGGGAAGATGATAGCAAATAGTAACAATCAGAAGCAGATCGTTTCCAATTGTTTTTTATTTGATGACCAGAAAAATTCAGAAACATGGAAAGTTGTCGCTGGCCCATTCAAATTTGCAACCAAGTCAAGGACTCAAGACTTCTGGGTTGAGAAAAACATAATGGCCACTCTGACGCCCATGGATCCATGGAAAACTTGTACTATAAGAGAATAGGATAGATCAATACTATGCTTTTGTTGAATAAGTACTCCTCATGCACAACTGAGCACCACACAAAGCCATTCATTCTCTTCGAATTCAACTTCAAAAAAGTGTAGATTTTAATAAACAAGAATATATATTTTGGAAGGTAACACCAATCTACCTATTGCCATCAGGATGAAGTTCACACATTTGATTGTCTTCACCAATAGCTAGCAAATAACCAGAAGGTGTCAAGCCCTGCAAATAAAAGAATTAGCTAAACACTTTGGAACACCTCATTTCAGGTTCTAGCACAAGCAGCATGGCACTTCCTCTTATTTAGCACCTGTTGCTAAAGGTCTATCATATCAAGGGGCTTAAGGAACTAAAATTTGCATCATCAATGAAACTGAAATTATAAAATCAGATTGTGGAATTTTCAGTTAGCAATATGTAGCGGGATAAAACTCTCCACAGGTTTACTAGGAGCAAAATGTGAATTCAAATCAGAAGGTAGCACGTTATCTAGGAAATCAACCTTAGCAAGGTCATACCTGAATGGTGACCACGTTCTCCACTACTTGGTTCTCATTCTTCTCCTGGATGATAACTCTCTGCCCGCTGCATGAACATCTAAAAATAAATCATAGCTATACACGCAAAAGATGAACATCTAAAAATAAATCATAGCTATACACGCAAAAGATGACAAATGCATCGCAGATCATGATAAGTGAATCCAAGAGTTCAGTACTGGATAAAGAACATAACCAAGGTTCCAAGATACCACATATAGCCTCCGAAGTTCCAATAATAAAAGCATATGGATAAATTTTTGAAAATTTGTAATTCAATACTAGGGAAAGGTGTGCCCAGAAAACAAATATCTAAAACATGCTTGTCTGAATGATATAAACAAGTCCGATCAGCTGTCTTATAGGCAATATCATACAAAGTTGAGCAGTTGTCTAGTTATGAGGACTTTTTAAAGTGAAGCGAACATCAATTTGGTGATCCATAAGCAGTAATATAAACAAAACAAGAATCAGTATTCAACAAGTGAAAAGCATGTGCAAGCAGTGTCTATATATATATATATATATATAAAAGAATTGGGAATCAACATGCTTGTCAGAATATTGAGTTGGACATTAGAAAACAATTGACTGAAACGATTGGTGGAAATCAAGTTACACTCATAAGCTGAAGGCATCCAAAGGGAATCGATAATGTGAGCAGCTGAAACAAGGATATGCCTGGGAAGCTAGCTAATGACCCATTGATTTGAACAACATATCATCCTAGATGAAGCAAAGTGTGTGAAACAATATTCTTTTCTGTATGGAACTAGAAGGTTTTATTTTTTCTTTTGTTTTTAATTTCAGTCAAATTGTTTTAGGTTTGCCAAGCACCATGCTCGGTTGTGAGAAATTCATAACGACAGCAATTTAAAATTTCAACGGACCTCGATACTTTTCATGGCTACAGAACATGAACATGATGGATCTCCTTTGTTATGCATCTTGAAGATTATCTACTTCATAACTTGTTTGGACATAAACTTTCAAAAGGAGTGATGAAATGATAAACCAATAAACCATCTTTGATCTGAATGGACATCAACCTTAACCAATTATAAACATTACCAGTGCCCTTTACATTAGAAAAAGTAAACAAGCACACACAGAAAAGGAAAGCAATAGCACAACAACAGAGTTGCAAAGAGGAAATCATGTGAAATACTGGAGAGTATTGAAAAGTACGTCTCACCTGTGCAGCCATGTTTTATAGTAAAGCTCCACAAGAGTTTGAAATCCTGGATGCCATGCCAAAAAAAAATCAGAGAGAGAGAGAGAGAGGCGAATGTGGCATCATCATCATCATCATTACTACTACATGTAATATGGTTAGTTTGGAAATAAAAATGATATTATCAATAGAAACAAATTGCTATTTGTAAAGAAATTTCTGATGCAGCTATCATACGAGAAAAGGAAATGACATTATTACAATTTAACACAGCCTTTGGTGAAAAGGAAGAAACCAGCTAAACTATAGAGAAAAATATGATTTAATAATATTGAATATCAATAATTCTTTAACTATTTTGAAAAATAAATTAGATAACCATTTATATTAGTTCTAGACTTAAATCTTAATCCTCATAGGAAAAGGAATCCTTATTGATAGTCATATGGTTAATATAGAATCCAACTAGCATTGGGATTTCTAAACTAAATAAAAAAAGAAAAATAAAAAAATTTATAAAAAAGCAACTTCCGGACCTAATTTGAGCATGAAAACGACCTCAACTAGTTATAACTTGTTGACTTTCTAACTCCTGTAGGTGATTACATTGAGTCAGTCTTCATAATTCAGCATTATATTTATGAATATATTTATTTCATTGCAAACAGTACTGATATCACTGAAATAAATAATGATCATAATCCATAGGAAGGAACTTGTCTTGCATCCATGATCTAACAAATGCCCTGCCCTCTCTTTTGCTTATATATCCATTTGTAGTTTCCATCAAGAAAAAGCTCCACCTTTCAACTTGTATGTGGTCAATTTCACTATCATCTCCTCTGAGGTATTCATGCATTCCTTAAGCCTGTCGCATTTAGCAATCCAGTCAAAGAATTTTTTTATGTCCATATCTACATTGAAGCTAGGGAGGGTTCATTCGTCTCATGCTAATGTTTAGCAGGCCTATGCCTATCGTAATAGGCAAAACCCATGCAACCTCAATCAATCTTGTCCTCTTCAAATTCCTCCAAATAGATAGGTTGTCCATGTAAGATTGGAGGAACAATTTTAGGATTTGATCCACTCTTAGATAAGTCTTCGGGCATGCCCCTTCTTTCAACACCATCCTTGTTTATGCCTTCCCCTGGTAGTTGATCTAACTGCTCAGCTATGTCTACTACTGAACGTTCTAATCAATCAAATCTTTGCAATAAGATTCTATATGGTGCCTCTTGAGTCCTCACAACGCTTCTATGGCTTCAACTCCTTGATTTACATTGCAAGGTAGGATGATGTTGTCAATGTCTCTATCCATCGAGCAAGCTAACCTGCTCATATATTAATTGACACAACATGTTTAGCAAAAAGGAAGAAACCATGGTTTTAAAAACCCTAAAATTGTAGCTAAACATCTAATTTAATGACTCTAAATGTTAATAATTCTTAATTGTTATGAAAAATAACTAGACAGCTCTATTTATACTACTCCTAGACCATATCCTATTCCTTATAGGAAAATGAACCCTTATGCCCACTATAAAATCTAATTGGCATTAGAATTCCTAAACTAAATAAGAAAAGTAAAATAACAAGGGCAATTAAAAAAAATATGAAACAATTCCAGATCTAATTTGAACATGTAAACGATTTCAATTGGTTGTAAGAAGAACGTGCTTGCAAAATTTCAGCTTGATCCAATGATGAAATTGAAAATCATATTGTTTTTGCTAACAAGCTCCTTTAACTTGTTCAGACTTTTTCTTGGGTCTGGACTTGTTGATATGATCATGATTGTACTTGTTGGATGTTCAACATCAAAATTAGGGCAATCCTAACTTGTAACAAGTCATTAGACTTTATGTTATTGAGAACCAACCGAACAAAAACCTTAACCTCATATGGTATCTTGCCCTAGCAAAAGACAAATTAGTAGAGTTTGGAGATTAAAAAAAAATCCAATCAAATCAAATCTTCACTTTTTTGGCTTTCAAACTTCACAATTACATCAATAAAACCATATAAATCTTAATCCATTGTCTTACCATTCTAAAATTCCCTAAGAGCTGATTCAAGCATAATTACATGAAGTATTTAGTTAAGAGTTAAAATATGCCTTCCTTAAGTGATTGGAAAGTATCAAATCAACACCTTTCAGTCTATTTTAGATAACTAATAAGAGCTAGTCATTGAAATGCTTTATGGATTCTGAATGAAGTCAATTCCAGTTGGTGCTTTACTAGACTAGGAGACGACAAACAAATATCTGGAAGAAATTTAAAGCAAGCCCCTAAACACCACAATATGTAAGTTAAGAGGAGCTCAAAATAGCACAAACCATGTATAGGACGCTCAAATAGAATCCATTCATCTCATGCTAATGTTTAGTGGGCCTTTGCCTATTGTAATAGGCAAAACCCTTGTAACCTCCATCAATCTCGTCCACTTCAAATTCTTCCAAATAGATAGGTTATCTATGAAAGATTGTAGAACAACTTCGGGGTTTGGTCTACTTGAGATAAGTCTCTAGGCACGTTCTTCCTTTCACCACGATCCCTGTTTATACCTTGCCCTAGTAGCTAATCTAACTGCTCAACTATGTCTGCTACTGAACATTCCAACCAATCAAATCTTTGTAATAAGATTCTATAAGGTGCCTCTTGAGTCCTCACAACGCTTCAGATGGCTTCAACTCCTTGATCTTCATTGCAGGGTAGGATAATGTTGCTAATGTCTCTATCCATTAAACAAGCTAACCACATTAATTGACACAACATGTTTATTTAAAATGAAGAAACTAAGGTTTCACAAACCTTAAAATTGCAAATAAACATCTGATTTAATAACTTTAAATGGTAATAATTCTTAACTGTTATGAAAAATAACTAGACAACCTTATTTATACTAGCTCTAGACCATATCCTATTCCTTATAGGAAAACGAATCCTTATTGAAAGTTATATGCCTAATATAGAATCCAACTAGTATTAGAATTCCTAAACTAAATAAGAAAAGTAAAATAACAAGGAAAAAAATATTCTAAAACAACAATTTTTTGACCTATTTTAGACATGTAAACGATATCAATTGGTTGTATGAAGAATGCGCTCGCAAAATTTCAGCTTGATTTAATGGTCATATTAAAAGTTATGTTATTTCCGCCAACAAGCTCCTTTAACTTGTCCGGACTTCTTTTTAGGTCTGGACTTGGTAATCTGATCATGAATGTACCTGTTAGACGTTCCACATCACAATTAAGGCAATCCTAACTTGTAACAAGTCATTGGACTTTATGTTATTGAGAACCATCCAAACAAAAACCTTAACCTCGTAGGGTATCTTGCCTTAGCAAGATACAAATGAGTAGAAGATTAAAATAAAAATCCAATCAAATCTTCACTTTTTTGCTTGCAAACTTTACCATTCACATCAATAAAACCATAAAATCTCAATCCATTGTCTTACCATTCTAAAATTTCCTAAGAGTTGATTCAGGCATAACTACAAGAAGTATTTGGTTGAGAGTTAAAATATGCCTTCCTTAGCTGATTGGAAAGTATCAAATCAGCATCTTTCAGTCTATCTTAGATAACTTAATAAGAGCTCGCTTATTGAAATGCTTTATGGATTCTGAATGAAGTCAATTCCAGCTGTTGCTTTACTAGACTAGGAGATAGCAAACCAATACCTGGAAGAAATATGAAGCAAAACCCTAAACGCCACAATATGTATGTCAACAAGAACTCAAAATGGCACAAACCATGCACACTAGCCTGCTAGTATCCAAGAGGAAGAACCCCAAAAAGTTTAACAACGAGCTAATAGTGTAAAGTATTCCACAAACGCAATGGAAGAAGGAAAGGGATGAAGCCTAGCTATAAATAAATCTCAAACAATTATTTGAGCTTCAGTAATGAAGTTCATTCTCCTCAAAAGTTGGACCAACAGGTATTGAAATTTCCATGATAGCCACTTTTTATTTCATCCTATATTGAATAACCTTTAAGTTTCAGCCACCTCGGTGTTATTTCTCTTCCTTTTATGATGTCAAGTGGCAAGCAAATAATAAGAATAACCATCCATAGCCATGTATGCCTTTTACCCTTTTTTGGAAATAAACTCAGTTAAATGCCATGATGATGATATTTTTGACTTTCGACGTAATAAAACCAAAGAAGGCTAGCATGTTTGGATGGAAATTCTACAGGATGATTGATAAGTGAAATGGCATATTTGATGATGGAAATGCCTTTTTAATAAGTTAAAGAATTTACTCACCTCCATTTATGAAAAGATCATAAAGTTTTTCAAACTTATTTAGAAAGGCCGCAACAATATCTTCTCTTCTTAATGCGCATGCAGCACCAGCCAACTCTCTCAAGACCGCATTCAAGCATGTTGTTGGTTTCTCATTATCGACATTCAAGCCTATACCTGCAATATTGGAATGCTAGTTTGCTCGTATCATAAATAAAAATTTAGAACCAACCTTCTGTATAATTTGGATTACAGAGAATGGGTGCTAAAGAATAAACAAAGTAGCCAGTTAGCTATGTGCAAGTGTGAAAATCAGAAACCATTAGCAAATCACAGAAGAAGAATCATTTTTACCGGCACTGATATTGAACTTCTTTGATCTGTATGTTGAGGTGCAGAGAATGCCTCCAACTTTAACACCATTTAAATAAAGATCATTTGGCCATTTTATTCTAACGTCAATATGTGGTAAGCCCTGAAATAAATCATGTACCCCCAAAATGCGTGAATCGACGTCTAAACCTCAAACTCACATACTTGCTGACTGAAAATTTGCAATAAGAAAATCATGTATAGAATTAATGGGTAAAGCAGCCTAGAGTCATCGTTCAATCAGACACTGTCAGGTGTCATTCCTTAAAAACTTGTGTTTTTCACACACCATCTTATGTTATCTGGTTAAAGAAAAAATCACCAAGGAAGCGATATTCAGATATCAAATAAGAAATGAAAAGGTTATAACTAGGTAATGGCTGGCAACGCACTTCAATTAAAAAACAAAAACTAACATTTTTGTTACAAAGATCCTTAATTGCCTCTGTAACAGCAAGAGACACTACGTATTGCAACAAAGGCACAACTTGCCCATCCTCCATTTGAATGGTAAATGAAAACATCAAGCAACCTGCTGGAGATTCCCACACATTCTTCGATCGGCCTGCACAGTCAAACAAAATAACATACATACAGATATATTCGACTTTTCTAAACTCACAGCATGACATTCTTATCACAAACCTCGCCCTTTATATTGAACATCAGCAATGCAAACAGTACCAATTGGAAGCTCGCCAAAATTGCTGCCAGAAAAAAATAATTAAAACATAACAATAATAATTAAACAGCACACGAAAATCGCAAGATTAACTTTGGAGATGCTTACTCGGAAACAAGATCATGAGTTGAAGGCAATAGCGGAGACCAAATGAGTAATCTACCGAATAGATTAGTTGAAAGAGAATTCATAAACCGTGAAAGAGAGAAAGATTCTTCATTTTGCTGCGGCTCATCAAGAATCTCCGAGTGCAAAAGAGTAGAGATTTCCACATTATCCGGCAGTTTAAGAGCGTTATTGTTCATCAATGATTTAGCCATTTCATTCTCTGCAGATGATTTTCCACATAGTAACAGCTTACAAGGCGTACTACTGCTATCCATTGCTGAACCAAAACAGCAACAACAACAAAGAAATCACATTTTAAGCGTTTCCGGTTGTCAAGCAAGGTAAAAATATTTGACACCTACCTGTAGAGGCTGCAACTGATCGATAGAGAGGGAGGGAAAGAGAGGGAATGCGTGTTTTTTATTTTATTTTTTTGGCTAGTTTCACTTTCAACTCATTAAAAAATAAATAATTCAACTCATTAAAAAAAAACCTCTCTACTGAACTGTGTTCAACGGGAGGGTAGTCAGCGGAGAAAACAACACATGCTACTGGCACAGGAGGAGTTAAAGTTTGTTGTCACTGAAGTTTCGAAGCCGTTGGATTATCCAAGGGACACGTCATTCGCCGTAAGAGCGCGTGACTTTAACCCAAATTTTAGGGCATGTTTGGGAATGCGAAAATTGGAGGAAGGGAAGGTCAAGTTATATTCAAAATATGTCTGCCCTAGAGTTGTAGTGTTGTACTCTACTAGATGCGAGTGGAGGGGAGGGGAGAGGCTAGTCCAGCCTGAGTAATCTATCTATCTATCCATGGAGGAATTGCAAAATGTTGTTAGAGATGGTGGATTAGCTGTGTCTAATCTTCCGGAGAAAGGACGATGTCTGCTCACCACCAAGAATTTCTATCCAGGTCTCTCTTCCTCATTTATTTATCATACACTTGAGAAGTCCAAGAACTCAATAGCTATCTGATAGGAAATTGCTTTAGTTTCTTGAAAGCGAAGCCAATTCAACGCTCAATATCTTTCCATCTGTAAATTAAATTGGCCATTTGTATTCGCAGGAGAAGTGATTTTAAGGCAAGAGCCCTATGTCTGTGTACCAAACAACTCCTCTACTGTCTCGAGATGTGATGGATGTTTTGCATCAGAGAGCCTCAAGAAATGCTCGGCTTGTCAAGTCGTGTGGTACTGTGGAAGCACATGCCAGGTGTTACAAAAATCTAAGCACGCAATTTCTTTTTTCTTCTTTAAAATGGGAAAACTGTGTATTGAACAAGGGTGTTTGTGTATAATTCTCAGAAATCAGAGTGGAAGTTGCATCGACTTGAATGCAAGGCTCTCTCTCGGCTTGAGAAGGAGAAGCGAAAGGCTGTTACGCCTTCTATTCGTTTGATGGTTAGACTTTACCTTAGTAGAAAATTGCAAAATGAGATGGTAATTACTTTATCAATCTCTGGTTTATTGTTCATCACATACTTGCTCACTGGGCTCTTGTCTTTGGCCTGTGCACTTACAAATTTAATTGTTTTGACTGCCAGTTCATCCCTACTAGTGTTACAGACAGTTACAATTTCGTGGAGGCATTGGTGTCGCGTATCCACTCATAGTGTGTAGTTCATTTCCTCAATGTTGTGGTTGCTTAAAATGCTTGTTTTGTTTAACCTTATATTTGGTGAAGACTTGAAGGATCTTGATGAGAAGCAACTGGTGCTATATGCACAGATGGCCAACCTTGTCCACTTCATTCTTCAATGGCCTGAGATCAACTTAAAAGAGATTGCCGAGAACTTCTCCAAGGTCCCCAACTTATTTTCTGCTGTACATTAGTAATTTGTAGATGTTAACCACTATCACCTAAAGCTGTTTCAGCAAGCACTCCCACAGTTCAGCTGATTTATATGCTAGGAGTAGTTGCAAGCTTTCTTAAATGTGTTTGGTCTGTAGTTTCATATTCCCTATCATAAGCTTCCCTTGTGTGAAACAGTAGGGACAGTGCAATGCTGTTTTGGGAACTTTTGTACAGCATTTCATGCATTATTTAAGAATTTAAGGGTTGTTTTAAGTTAAGCTTTTAATTCATAAGTGCTCAACAAAATCTTATGTAGAAGTGCACAGGATCCATAAAAAAGTGATCCTATGTTTTATTTTCATGCGGATTGCAGTTGCAATTGCAATGGAAACTGATTCTATGTAATGCACTGAGACAAACCTCCATTTGAATCCTTTTCTGATACTTAGTTTTGGCATCTGTTCCTCCACAATGAAATGCAGCTGGCATGCAATGCCCATACCATTTGTGACTGTGAACTCAGACCTCTAGGCACAGGACTCTATCCTGTTGTTTCCATTATCAACCACAGGTAATTATTAGTGGAATACTGTGAGCTTGTCATCTTTCCTGGTCGTTGGTTTGCCAATTCATTCTGGTGCTTGCAGCTGCATGCCCAATGCTGTGTTGACATTTGAGGGAAAGTCATCTGTTGTTCGAGCTGTAGAGCATATACCAGAAGGAGCAGAGGTAAGGTGTGCTTTCTACTAATCATTGTACTTTGTACATTACTTGAAGAACTGTAAGAGGTAACTGATTAGTTGGGTTTGCCCAGGCCTACTTCTTTGATGATTATGTAAAAATTTGTTGGGAAACCCAAGGCTCAGAAAATGCTAGAGCTGTGAACGGGTTATTCTAATATATATTTGTTTTAATTGTTCATCACAGTGTAGTCTCAGGGATTTTAATCCTGTTTTATTAAAAAAAATCATGTTCTGCACCAGTTTATATGTTCAAAAACTCTAAGCATTTGCTAGTGACCATTTGCTTCAAAGGGACTGTTATTGTCAGTAACGTAGATGAATATGAGTGGATATTGAAAATACTTCTGATGCAAAATTCAGGATTCAAGATTTGGATTGGGACTTAATTCTGAATACAGAACCATGCTGAAGAAGTTGTGAGACCTTAGACAACAGGCAGCAGCAATATATTAGTCATGTTAAAGGACATATCAAGACTGAAATTGTGTGTTTAGGAGGGAAAGCATGTTTGAGAGGGAAAATACTTCTGATTATGAAGGTATTAAAAATATGGGAATTCATAGTTCTTTCTTGCACAAATAGGAATAATTTGGTCTGCAAAGGATACACAAATATCTAGTTATAGGGACGAGGGAAATGAATCCATGCAATTTTGTTGGGAATTGCTGGAAGGTTTTTGTTGAAGATCTAAATTTCACTTTTTTTTCCTCTCTTGAGCAAACACTACATCTTTATAGTCTGTTCATTACCTTTGATAAAATTATGAATAGGATAAACCTAGATATTAGTTGCATGTTTGTTAGTTCCTCTGGATTTGTATTGGACTGCTCACAAGGCACATAAACCATTTGAGGTTTGAAACCATATAGACTTCCAGAAAGTGACTTCACATTTTTCTTTACCAATATCTAAAGCAGTGGCAGTGACAACTTTTGTCAGGTTGTTTGAGTCATGCCTATTACAATGTCTACATGGAAAAAAAAATGATGATTCCTTGACACAGGATTCTAGGAGCTGTTACCTGCTGGTTTGGATTAGCTTTTTTGAAGCTTCAATGAACTTTATTGTATCTTTAAACCCTCCTTTTATCTGCTTCTGCTGTTTTCTGGAAAACATCATGTTTGGGACATTTAGCTATGGTGTAAATTGGCATTAGAATGTGTGGAAATCAGTCTCAAAATCAGTTAGGATCTTAGAGAAATCTTAGTATATATGGTTTAGGAAAGAGAATCTGGTATTAACTATCCAGATTCTCTAGATTATTGCTTTCTAGTTTAGTGTAGGATACTTTCCTATCTAGTATTTATTTCTTGTTTTGAGGGTCAGTAGGTTAGCTTCTCTTCCCTATTTATTGTACAAACATAGTGCTAGTAATATTAAGAAAAGAGAAAGACTTCTCTCAAAATTCTTCAGAATGCAAATTGTCTCTAAATTCTTAAATACTTTTATTGATGTAATTCTAATGTTATTTGTTATGTTCTTCTTTTAAGGTGTCGATAGCTTACATAGACACTGCTGGAAGCACTATGACTCGGCAAAAGGCTCTCAAAGAACAGTACTTTTTCACTTGCACATGTCCCCGCTGCATCAAAGTGGTACCCTCCTGATCTAAATTTATAAGAATGCAGCAGACACATGCATGTGTAAAGTATGCTAGGCTTGTCTTCATCTTTCCCTCATAAAATATTTTGCATGGAAAAAAATATTATGAGGAAATGGTGTATCAAATTCTTTTGATTTTTGACTACTCTTTGATAAATCTAAGGGATTTCTGTAATGAAACCTGTTTTTAAAGTGGACTTGTGATGATCTGAAAATAAGAGGTTCCACCATATGCATGAACACACAGACACGTACATTTGTTGCCAGCTAAAATTTTTTGCATACTGTTGATGGGTCAGTACGATGATATCCAAGAAAGTGCGATTCTGGAAGGCTACAGATGCAAAGATGATAGATGCAATGGTTTTTTGCTCCGTGATTCTGGTATATGATTATGTTGTAGTCATTTCAATCATACAAGCTTCGCTGTTTTTTAATTCTTTTCTTTTTGGGTATGGCAGAAGACAAAGGATTTATATGCCAAACTTGTGGCCTTCGTAGGAGCAAGGAAGAGGTAAAAAGGATTGTATGTGAAATAACAGCAATTTCAGACAAGAAACTCAAGTCTACTTCCCCTGGAAGTATCCTTTTCCTGTAATTCTTTATTTCCATTTGGTTACATAGGTTTGCTTCTCGCCTTTCCATTGCTATGTTTTGTTTTTTTTCTTTGTTGAAACAATACTTCCATTTACATTTGACAAAATTAAACAAGAGTTTGATATTTAACTAAGTTTAGATCACGAGGAAGTTATTTCTCTATATAAGATGATTGAGAAACTTCAAATTGAGCTGTGCCATCCTTCTTCAATTAGTTTGATGCGAACTCAAGAAGAACTTCTGAAGGTATTTCCTTAGGTGTGTTTTCTTTTTAATGATTGTTCTCTTACGAACATTGAGCTCTGTGTTTGAACAA
>Ga0325402_1001679_pt1 | contig 18517 bp, 10 predicted proteins | sample PopdelMetagenome_22_FD_207212 | JGI IMG/M metagenome (GOLD analysis project Ga0325402, IMG submission 207212) | Populus deltoides microbial communities from Bellville, Georgia, United States - Xylem-PdKOR-R3 | ecosystem: Host-associated > Plants > Phyllosphere > Stem > Wood/Secondary xylem...
TGGTAGCCATTTTGAGGTTTGCCCTAAGACTAAGAGCAATGAACAAGAAATTGTGCGAGACAGCATTACGCCCAACATGAAGCCCAATCATGCCACCACCCGTAAAAAAATGAACCCTCAAGAAACCAAATTATTTTATGAACTAATTACATCAAGAATTTAAACAGGCATTCCTTCTCTCAGCAAGTAGTTTTAATTTGTATACCAATCATAATTCCTTGGCACAGATTCTGCCTCCATGGCGAGAAAAACATGTATGTTCAGTGAACACTTTTTTCTCTAATTGGTACTCCTATTTGTTAGAAATGGATAAAAAAGTACATTTAAAAATTATATACAGCATTGATTCTCTGGCATTTTTTTGGACCTTGCCAAGGTTATTCTCTGGCAAAGGGAGTGAGGGTAGGACCTGATCTCAAATTCTATAATTACTAGATCAATGACAAGGAAAAGAAGGGACAAAAACTATGAGACATGACTTGCACGCTTCCTCGATGATATGGAGAAGACTGACATTCATCAAGAGTCACGGGGTAATTCATTCAAATTGTTATAGGTTTTAAACTTACAGATCTAATTCTGAACACGAACGGCCCATTTGTAACTTAGACTTTCTGTCGCCTTGTTCTTCTGGCAATCTGAAAGAAACAACACTGTAAGTGACTGTTTGGGAGTACAGAAGAAATTGCGTTATAAAGTGATTTTAGCTCAAAAATGCACCAAAATAATATTTTTTTTAAAAAAATTATTTTTGATATTAGCACATCAAAACAATCCAAAAACACCAAAAAAATAATTTCAAGCAAAAAAAATCAAATTTTGGACAAACAGCGTTTTGGCTGCAATGCCAAACACGTCCTTATCAACTACAACTTATTTGTTGCAAAAAAGCAAACAAATAAGAGAACGAACAACATATCAATTTTCCATATTTTGAAAAACGTGACAGGCTTAAAAGCAGAAAAAGTGCAGATCCAACCCCCATTAAGAAATGCAGTGTTGCTAAAAAGAAAGAAAGGAACAAGGTGCAGTATCGCTCAACATGAAACATGAATTCAATTTATAACAACAAATATGACGTTAACTTTGCCAAATTGAGATATAGCCACCATAAGGGTAAGGGATTGATTTTTATATTCACTGGTAAGTTTGTTAATGCCTTATAGTGAGATTCTTATATTCAGAAATTTATTCTCAGCAAATTAACCTTATTCTAACTCACAAATAAAATATTACTAGAAAACTCCCCTCGATAATTTAAGAACAAAGGATAGTGTCATTTTAGGATATTTAATTCAAAAAAATATTGTCCACTTTAGGTTAGACAAAAATATAAACCATTACTAAAAACATTTTCATGGTCTGGGTTTGTAGAAAGTCATGCTCAGTTTTTCATCAGAAAGCAGTCTGCAAATCCTACTTTATGGTAACTTTCAGAACATGCTATATTAAATGAAGGTAAAGCAAGTCAGGCTTACACAATCTTCATTTTCATCAATGATTTCTGATGCTGATATGTCCAAGAGAACTTTCTGTCCTTTCTTTCCCTTAGCTGCACCAAAAAATCAGTTTTTTATCATTCATAAGAGCACCAGAATAACTTCGTGAAGGACACTAGTAGTGCAGCTTCTGACAATTCATTAACTAAAATGAGCAACAAATTTCACCCAAAGGCAGACACAGCTTTGTCTGCAAGGCAGATCGTGCACACTTGAGGTGTTCTAATATGCCAACAAAGCTGAACAGGGATGTCAAGTTTCACACAGCTTGACATGGGAGGTGGCGGCATCTATTTGAGAGCTTGGGCATAAAGTTAAATTTGGTGAACAGGTAAATACATAAACATTTCCTCTCAACCAAATTATTTGAAGGAATTATAGAAATACTCCCAGTGTACTGTTGCCTCCTCTCACCTTTGAACCTGCATTAATGTAATGAGGGAGCGGGAGCGGGTATTGAATCATCTCTCAATTGCAGATGCATCTACGGAAACTAATGCCTAGAGAACCAGCCAGGAATGGCGATTGTACTCAAATGAAAAGGCAATTATTTACAAAGTTATTGCTTCAGAAATAGAATTTGTGATATTTGATACTATTTTTTGTTATCTGTGCATTATCATCACTAGACAACCAAACCTTATATTAATCGATATTTGAGGAAATCTGTAAAAGGAAACAGTTCAAGACTGGAAGTAAGACAGTGCAAACTATGAGTACTTCTTGCTGTAAGCTAACATTTATTCAATATTCCTTTAACAAATGTTTCATTAAACCAGGAAAAAACATGCAATGACAGCAGAAGTTTACCAGGAAAAGAAGTCACTCTTTCAGAGAACCTTTCTCTTTCCATGCTTGCTAAGCATTTCGTCGGTTTCACAGTACCATCTCCAAATGCACTACAAGTTTCTCTTTGACTGCTGAAAGAAGGGCACCCAACAGGATTGGTGTGAAAGCAATAGAATTGGGGTGGAGAATTTTGAAAACACGAGCTAAAAGAGAGCGAAACAGTTTATTGGAACTCTACTGAAACCATCTCAAGAAAATTAACTACTAAAATCAAAGATTCTGAATTTTCTTTCCAATTTTGCTGTCCATAAATGACAAAATGAGAAGACATGTGCATCATCCTTCAATTGAAGAACCAACAGATCAACTCAGCAAGTAGCATGAATATATGCCTACAAATATACGGTTGGACACTGCTAAAAACATTGGGAATTATTGATGGCTTACCAATGAATTGGATGGAAGGTGTTTGACACCTTGGTGAACAAGGTCTCCTGCTGACGCAAAACATAAACCAAGAAAGAAAAGGAAAAAGAAAGATCCAATCAAAAATGGCTCTGATTGTCAAAATAGACACATGGTGTAAGATAACATGAAAACATAGTAACCTGTCAGAGGTATATAAGAACAATAAACCTCAACTTGAATCAAAGAATTGAAAAGAATATGAAACAAAAAGCATAATTCTCTAAATTTAAGTTTAAGATATTCTGTCAAAGGATATGATATCTTGACATCTTGCCTCCTGAAAATGAGCTTCCAAGGGGAAGATGAGACCACTACAAACTTGTGGGACTAATTTAATGAGATAGATTATAATTTAGTCCCTGTGTTTTTTAATAGAGTTTTAAATTAATCCCTGCTATTTGGAAATTATAACTAATTATTTGGATTCATGTCGACAATTAATTTATGTTACTTCTATAATAAAATACCCATGCCTTTTATGGTAAAAGTAGGCTTACAAAAACAACACACTTTTGTGTTTTCAAGGTTTCAAATGCACATAAACTCCGTTCATTGTTGTGTTTATATCAGCTAGTTTCCTAGGGCTGTCACCAACACATGAGTCAATCAAATTCAAAACCAAAACTGAAATATCAAGGAACTGCAAACATCCCAACACTACAGTCAACACATAATTCTAACAAAGTGCCAGAGTCTTTCAATTGCTTTGTTAACAAAACTAGGGATCACAGCGTACAGTTAACACATAATTCTAACAAAGTGCCAGAGTCTTTTAATTGCTTTGTTAACAAAACTAGGGATCACAGCGTTTAGCTATCACCTTTTCCAATGGGGAGTTATCACTTGTAGTCTCATGGCTCTCACTATCCAAGCATATAAGGTCACCACTATCATAAGAAATCTGCAAACAATGTGAAAAACAAACTTACAAGAGAAAAATAGCCTGCAAAAAATTAATGTGGTAGACAGAGTGCCAGATAGAGTGGAGCCACAGAGTGTTCATTAAATAACATAGCTGATAAAATAAAACACACATCTTCCACTAATAGTAAAATAACTGTTCATCTGAATGGGATATACACCTGGGTATATGAATATAGGGGATCATCTTTCAATTTTCATGAGCAAACTAAATGCCATACACAATTTCCCAATTATTAATTTCCTTTCAATCTAACAGTTGATATGCAGTCCATTTTAGTTGCACATTTTACCTCGGAATTGTGATATCACCACTTCTTTCTTGTGATATTCCCACATATATAGTCTCCTGCTTATGTTAACACAGTTCTCTCTTTATCTCTCCATCAAAGTGATCATAAGCTCCTATAAACATGGATCTATCAACAAATAAGATTTAGCTATCTTCCAAATACATCTATCTCTTGAAATGGTATAGGGGTATAAGAATTTATATGGAATATATTGATGTATTCAGGTTCCTTGATGGCTCACCCATGACTTGCTTGGTGAACAATAAGGGCAGGTAGTTTATACTTTACACTGTTTTGTCCTTTATTTCACAATAAACCCACAATCTGTATTATTATTCTGTGATTAGTGTTGTGAGGATTCGACCACTCTACCTGACAAGAAACGACAAAAAATCAGTTGTTTATATAATATTGCCTCAACAATGTCCCAGAATAAGTCTTCAACTAGACATCCTCATTAACTGGAGATAGTATTCTGAGTATCTTCTGATGTGAGCTTCATTCTTGATAATGAATTATTAAGCAGTGCAAAAAGAAGAAATACTACCCAAAATTCTAAAAGTGAAATACACACACAAACACAAGCACGTGCACCCACATACATACATGCAGATAGAGAACATACGTACCCTCAAACTGTGAGGTTCTTTAAGCTCAGCCCTGGGATAATTGGAGGGAGTAATACTTTTACTAGCCTCAGCATTTTCTTTCAAAGAAGGAATTATTCTGTCTACACTCGAAACATGAGATTCAAGCTTCAAGGGTTTTGTGGTTGCAGAAGCACGAGATGACAAGCGCTGTTTTTTCTCCAAGATGGATTTAGAACTTTTACTTGCATCATCTTTGTGCATGACAATACCAGACCGTTCATTCTGCAACACCACGGATTCAGAATCAATTGGAGAAAGGGCACGCTTTTGTCTACATCCCAAACCAATTTCCTTAGCTGCAGTTTTTTGCTTTTCTCTTGTACCCGTTAATGACAAACTAGCAATCTTTTGTGATGCTGGGTTGCTTGTGTTGTGTTCAACATCAGAAGACTGAATGGTAACCTCTTGACCCTTTCTCCTACGTTTGGAAAGAGTGGTGGTTGCAGTCTAGCATAAACAAAAAAACAACATGAAATCATTAAAGAAATAAGAAACAAAAGGGGAATTAGGTTAAAGATGCCTTCCAGATATATACCCCAGATATTTGAGATTTGAGAATGTGGACTACTCGTTTGACAAAACTTTCATCAACACTGAATTTAGTGGGGCATTTCAAGCTAGCCTGCATATCAAGAAAAAATTAGAAGATAACAAGCTAATTCACCAGAAAATGTAGATCCTTAACAAAAGAAAACTTGCCTCATCACACTTCTTAACAACACTAATTCTATATAATGATGATGGCAGCGAAATCTGCTTGGGGGCAAGTGATGAGGAAATGACATTATGATTTAATTCATTTACTATGGAGATCCCAATCTCTGCCAGAATGAGCAGCTTCTGCATTCATAATAATATTTTGGAATCAATATAGCATATAACAATCATAAGGTGAACAAAGGAGGCACTCTCTAAGTGAGAATACTAACAGGAGTTTGATGAGCATCAACAGCATCCTCAGTTTTTTTTATAGCACGAAAAATACTGAGCAAATACAAGGCTGCTTCATTAATAAGTCCTGTGTCACCATTGACAATACTAGCATTTACCAATGCCTGTAGGGCCCAAAAGAGGGGACTGCAGAAGAGAAGCATTATGAGTTACATTAAGGTACTAAAATTATATGAATATGAGTACTTAGTTTGCTTCAGATTACCCACCTGCAAAACTGAGCATATACATGCTCATCTTGACAGCCATCAGGTGGGAAGCCAGCATCATGTGCAAGAACATGGATTAGGAAAACAACTATGTATGCTGGATAATCCATAGGTGAGCTTTCTTGCACTCCAGATGTTTGACGAATTTGAGCTTTTCTGCTATATTCCTTGATAAATTCTTCGATGTATTTAAATGACTAGAGCAAACAGTATCAACAGACATTATTTGATGTGAGACTAAACATATAGTATTTGACATTATATTTATATAAGAATCACACAAATAAGGGACAAAAACATACAGCATCTTGCAGATCCTTGCAATGATCAGATGCAGCCAATGCATAAGCACAAGCATATCTGCTCGGTATAGCATGCTCCTTCAACAGCTTATGCATTTTATCAAGGAATAATCTCCCGACAAAGGGACAGGGTTCCTGCAGTTTGATAAAAGTAGAACAAAGAAAATGTTGCGGGAAGATAGCAAATTCACTTATAAAACATACTAGCAGAGCAACCAAGAAGAAATACCATCTCTGTGGTGATTTATCCACCTGATACATGGTGGTTCATAATTTAAAATTTTGGAAGTAAACACACATACATATTGATTGCTTTGGGAAGAGAACTGAATGATCAGTTTATTCATTGTCACTGAGCCTACTAGCTGTATTACTGATCACAACAACAGCCTTGCAAGATAAGTGATTGATAAAAGGATTTTAAAATTTGCCTAGATATCCCCAAACAAACATCCAACAGACTGCAATCCGAGAATAAGTTACTCCATAATGATCTTTTCTCAACCCATCAGAATCATCAGGCCAGAAGATACTGTTGTTTTTTATTTGTCATTTTCATAGAAACCAAATAGTTTCTTTCCTCAAACAAGTACTTGGCACTTGCCACTGATAGTTTAGTAATATAGTAAAAAGAAACAAATGGTGCAAGTAGATGTTATTTCGTCTCCTAAAGGAAATGCTATGCAAATGAAGCAGGCATCAACAGCTCCCCCAATTCCATATGACAAAATGCTTTCAAAAACTTGTCTTCATCCTTTCACATACCTTTGCCATCAAAACTGTAAAGCGAAAAATCTCTGGAGAAATATGTAAATCCCATCTCCTAGAAAGCAGAAGAACAGATTTCGCAGCAGCTAATTTGATGTGAGGCTTGTCGCTTTCGCTGCCCAAAAAAGTCCAGGTAACACATTTTAAGAGCCAGGTTTTACATCAGGAAAAAAAATAAATCAAGGAACGAAAACTGACAGGTATGTTATTTACATCCAGAGTCCATATTTTGTTTATTTATACAATCATGATCCCATTTCCTTATTTTGTTTCCAAAAAGCTGCTACAATGTGTTGATTGAGATGTATTGATAATAAAGATAATTATAATGTATTTATCAGTGTAAATTATGATTTTTCAGAGTAATGTTAACAGTCACAAGGAGAAGCTTAGGGAACTGAATTTCACCTATTTATAACTATTATATACCCAAGGAAAACAGATGTGCATGAACATGTTTATGTTTTTTGGTCATCATTACTTTTCCTGGTGACAAACCTCACTTTAAATGCATCAAATATTTGATGTGTGATTTGCCATATCTATAGATACCAATATAAATACTAACAAGCATGACAAAAAGATCTATCCATTCCACGCATATCTCAAACTCAAGCCTGCAGAATAGATAGATCTTTTGGTCATGCATATTAGTAGAAACTGGTATCAATAGATATGACAAATCACACATCAAATATTTGATGCATTTAAACACAGGTTTGTCATTGGGAAGAGTAATGATGACCTATGTGCTTCATATATTTTATCTATGTTTAGTGTGCATAGCAAATATTGAGATTGCTGAAATGAATTTTTTTTCCAAAGAATACCATGAGGTGACTTCATCAAAAGTATAGCCTGTTTGAAGCAACTTTGACAAAATATCTAGCAATTCATTGATATGCCGCTTGCCATGGGATCCTCGATGTGGCAAAAAACTCTTGACAAGTGCTTTCAGCGCATAAATCTGCAAGGATAACACTCAAAAATAAGCTTTAAGGCTATGCTACAAAGCATGTGAAGTGTCTCACAAACTTAAAGTACAGATACACCACTCACAACCGAACAATTCACGCGAATGGATTTGGATTGTCTCAACTACAGTACAAGGATGGTGTGAAGAACGAATGATTTGATTTATCTCCAATCAAACTAGTAATTATGCAAAACAAACTAGTGGTTTTGGATTATCCCAAGTTCTGTACAGGGGATGGTTTGAATAGCATAGAACCATTTAATAGACGATCATCTCAACTACTGTACAAGGAAGACACAACTTAGCAGATGATAGATAAGCAAATCAAACTCATGGTTTTGGCCACCTGCATCAGTCCAAATAATGGTTAAAGAATGACCAAGATCACTGTTAAAGAATCACAACCACTGAACAAGAATGATTTGGAAAAACTAGATAGAGTGCTCAAGTTAAATGTATCCAAGAAACTACTCATTTATCTTGGAGGTTTTACTTCTTCATAGCTTTGCAAAATCAATCATATCATGGCAACTTATTATAAGATCCAACATCATTAATAATGAAACAAAAAAAAATCCAATTAACTAATACTTGAAACATGGAGCAATATCATTAGAGCAGAGAAACTGAACAAACTACAAGATTTGGAATCTCATCTCAACACTTGTTGACCTTTCCGATTTCAACTTTAGCTTCTGGTACAACCGCTAATTTTCTTATCTATATTAGATATGCTAGCACTAAAGTTGTTTAGCGATCAGAGGAATCTAGTCAGTCCTCCCTTGTACCAAAATTGCTTGATACTCACACTTTAATGGTTTGTCAGTTAACCAATTAAGACTCAAGGGAATAAGTTCTAAATTTAGTGGTTTAAAGCAGTCTTCACACAGAAAATCACTGTCATATTTGCACTTTAGACTGATAATTCTGTCGGAAATTTCCCTTCCATAATGCTCACCTTCAGCTTGCAAGAATCACAACACTCAGAAGTCTCGTCAGCTGAAGGTTCATCTTCAGATGATTCCGCCTACAAAGAAAGAATCCACATTAAGTGCCACAACATTCCACACAAATTCACACAGTACATGAGATGTTATGCAAAATTTCTTTTTGCTGCTTTATTCTGGATAAACAATATTAGATGAAGATAAATTTATCTTGCTTATATTACTTGAAAAATTCTTCCAAATATGTATGATCTAAACTCTTGATTTTGAGCTTCAAATGCTGAAACAGAATGTTGCGCAATACAGCCCAAGGACTGCAATATGGTTGGGGTGTTCAGCCCACTATACAGAGAATCCACAAGTTCCTGTGAAGATGGAAAATAGCCATGATAATCAAAAAAACAAGTGCATATTTATTAGAAAATACTACACATTTAGATAAACACTAACAATAAGGAATTATTCATGCTGTAACAAAAGACATTCATTTGTGATGTACAAGAAAAAAGGATTGAAGTTGCTCAATCCCCCAGGAAATTGAAAAAAATAAAAAATTGTTCCTTCCAATCAAGTTTCACTAAAGAAGTGAAGCTTACCAAATTGTTAAAAGGACAAACAATAAATAAATATAAAGTGAAACTATCAACACCGACATGAAACTTTGTAATGGGAATACATTGAATTCCTGCTTGGCCCCAATTTGGCTCAATGGTAGTGGCCTCTTGGCTTCTATCAAGAGATCAAAAGTTCAATTCCTACTGTTTGCTTGAAATTGAACTTGTTTACACCCCATGCAAGAGGGTGGCCAAGTTAGAACCCCGCCTCTACTTTGGTGCTTAAGATTTAATCCCTCCATGGTGGGTATTGAACCTAGCTCCCCCTCCCCCCCAACACTAACAATCAACCACCTCATGATTACCCAATCAAAACTCCCTCTAATATGAACAAAAATTGGTAAACATGTGCAATATTGCAAGTGTGTGAAATCAAACATGGGCATTCACCATATAGAAAAAAGAAAGTGGTCCCAAAACAGAATAAAAGAAAAGAATTTCAAATTATAGGATATCCAATATGCATCAGAGAGTTCAAAGATTTTTTTTGTGAATGTCAGTGTCAAATTGTATGAAAAATAAATAGTTCTTGTCCTAAGAAACCAGGAAATAACCCCCCCCAAAAAAAAAAAATATATAGCGCCTTATGTTGTGTATTGTTCTAGCCTAAGGTAGCCGGAGCCATTGGATAATTCATGAGAAATCTTGTCATATTACAAGGGCTGCGCTAATTCGGTATTGAGTTACAATAGACCCAGAATGGCATCGAGACTCAAGGAAATAATCTTCTTACAGCATCATGCAAACAAGATTGTCTTGTCATCTTTTCTTTTTAAAAGGCATCAAAAGTAGGCAATGAGACAGCAGCTAATAGCTTAAAGTATGGATACAAAAAACAGGAATAAAGAGAAGCTGGGAGTCCACACCTTGCAAAGTTTTGAGAAAATGAACTCATCAGAAGAACCAACCAATGAAGCAATTGCAGAAACAGCATGCTTCGACTGAAAACGAGTTCCCTTGTGGCATATTCTCTCCAACAATGGATAAAACTCGCTGCATGGAGAACAAAGAGTCAAATGAAATCAGTGTTGTCAAAGGCGAAAGGCTCTAAAAGGCACCAAGCCTGTAAAATGCCTGAGGCGCTAGGTGCATGCCCAAACGAACCAAGGCAATATAATATGCGATAAATTAAAAAAATCATATGTATAAATTTAATATATATATCACAAATATATATGTTATAAATTAAGATCAGAAAATCGAAGCGATACTCAAAATACTGTGAAGTTTGAAATAAACTAAGTTGATTAAAAAAAATTGAAGTTTAAGAAAAAGCAAACACGGCAAGAAAAAAAATTCAGTTGTGAAGTTTGTTAAGTGATGAACTTGAGATTTGAGAAAATGTTCTTTTATTAAAAAAAAAAAAGTAACATTTTTTGGCAACATAACACCATGGATATTTAAAGTGAGAGAAAAGATAGGTAAACGAGAAATAAGATGGAGAGAGACTGAAAGAAAAGGATGAATGAAAATAAATGAAGAAAAAACAAACAAAAAGATGTACCTAATTCTTTGGAAAAGCGTGGCTGCCAAATGTGCCTCCAACTCATTTTTTTCTTTTTAAACCCTACTCTTTAATTTTAAAAATATACACTTAAATTATTTTTGGTGGTGTATAGAAAGAATATGGGCAAATTGATCAAAACACATACCACTTAAAAAAAGGGAAAAGGAACATATATTTTGACTAGGTGTTTTGCTTCACCACCCGACAATGCTTGCACTCCAGGCAAGTGCCTAGGCAACGCCTAGTTAAATTGTGCTTTGGGGTCTCGCCTTGCCTCGCTTAGAGTGCCTAGGCAAGCACCTCAACGCATATTGACAACATTGAATGAAATAGCGTTCAAGTTTTTGTGTTTCAAAAATGCATTTGAAAAAATTTAAATTTTTTTTATTTTTTTCTTTACTTCAAATTAATATTTTTTTTAAATCATTATAAAACAACCTAAGTCATTCACTATTATACCAACTAGGAATAACTAACACCTCCCTCAAAAACATTCACTTGGATTAAGCATGAAGAATACAATCAGCATAGACCACATAGGCCTGTTTGTTTTTATGTTTCAAAAATGCTTTTGAAAAAATTTAAAAAAATTTTATTTTTTCCTTTGCTTCAAATTAATATTTTTTTTAGTGTTTTCAAATTATTTTGATATGTTAATGTCAAAAATAAAACTTTATTTTGATGCATTTCCAAGCAAAAAACACTTTGAAAAGCAACCGCTACCACACTCCCAAACAGCCCTATATTTCTGATCCAGATTTTGAACAGATGGAAAGTTACATTTGCTTACAAAATGAAATGTAGCCCCAATATCATCATAAAGCATAGTGAAGTTACCTGAATTTGGCTTTAATATGAGGGCCTGCTTTGGCCAAGACTTCAACCAGTGTATTATTAATTGAATTGTTTTCTTCTAACAGCAATTGAAACTGCTCTTCCAAACCCCGCATAAAAGAGGGGTAAACACTAATAATAGCCTATATTACGCAATGTGTCAGTTATATTGATTGAACTGGATTTTCAGTAAAGGAAAATGAAAATTTATATGATAAAGAAGCTCTAATTTGAGCATCATTAGCATTGCTATTATAACACTAAAGAAGCTCTAAAATTAAAATATATGTCGACTGCTTCCACAAATCAAATCCTATTCCAAGGCTGCTACCACCACTGTAAAGAAAAATGCATATTGATGCACCAAGTAACTCTGAAGCTTCTGTTGAAGTAAGGACTAAAATGCTAGTGTGTGACAAGCTAGTAGATCAAATGTGTTCCTTAAGTAAATTCTAAAGTGATATCATCTTAGCTTAACAATCATTCAGAAGATTGCCTGAACATTGACAACCACTTAAATAAAATTCAAATATTTAAATCTCAAAGTCGAGGTGTTCTAATCTAAAGGAGTGAAAAACATTTCGCAATCCCATGCAGCCACCTATAAAATTTGAGAAAAAAACATTTAGAACAAATTTTGTTTTCATCAAGAAACTTGATTATTTCCAACCATTGTAAATTTTGGAAGAGTTCACAGTCCAGTGGGCAAGAATTTGCCATCAGTTTTGTCTAATTTTTGGATCTCATATCCCAACAGAGCATTTTAATGCCATTTCATCACCACTTGAAAAACAAAAGGAGGAAAAAGGGAGCTTTATACATATCTAAAATGCAATTATCCTTACCAGAAGCAATTTAGCAGAGGCCTTGAGATGTTGTTCAAAACCACTGCTGGAGATATGATCTAAAATATATTGAACATGCTCTGGGCTGAATATGTTAAATGAGCATTTTGAGGAGAGTAATTGTAGAAACTCAAAATGTGGATGCTTGTCTCCTATCATTTTCAGAAATTTATCCTGAGAAAAAGAGCGTGTAATATACAATAAATTAGGTAATATTTAAAATAGGAAGGGAAGCACGTTATATATTTTCACAAATAAAAAAGATTGAAGTAAGCTCATGAATAGGACTTATTAAAGGAAAATGACACATCCATCAAATTAAAGCCACACTCACCTCCATTAGCATAGAACTCTCAAACCATAGAAGAAAACAGTAGTAAGATGAGCACATAAACACACAAAAAACAGTCGCTCATCATACAATAGGACTAGAAAGTTACAACAATGTAAAAACTTGAAATCATGGCGGCAAAGGAAGTTAAGTACAGAGCAGCAAGAATCAGTAAAGTGCACCCTGTCTGATCCAGTAGTGCTGATAAGATAGGTGTGAAGCTTAAAGAAAAAATGAGTGCCTTTCACATTATTTTAGCAAAATTGAGAATAAGATCGAGTGTATTGGGCTTCTGTAACTGGAGCAAATATTTTCTAGTTTATAACATGACACGGTTGACCTAAAACCTGAAACCTGACTAAGTTTCACCTCGAAGTCTCTAGCAAGAAGCAAAATTATATTCTCGCATAGTATGGAACATTTTAAGATGAAGATGCAAAGAATTCAAGACAACCATTATAAAATTGACCCAGCTCACTAAGATCCTTTGTTTTAGCAAATCAATAGAAGCATTTATAGCATGTGACAACAATACAGAAAGATAGTTGATGGTAATAATAAATAAGGCAGGACATAAGTTGTATTGTGATTGATATTTTCTTTCAATTACACCAGAGAAGGAAGAGAAGTGAACTACACACTCTAGTTTGCTGGGCACTTTTAATTGTTCGATCATCCAATAATTGCTCCAGTGCAATGAAAATCTTGCTATCTTTCATCTGGTTCAATTTATGGAAGCACTCTTCTGCTTTCAAAGGATCTGGAAAGGATGCTGACATTTTCACAAATGAATTTTTTATTCTCCTCTCCATTTCTTCTGAACTGCTGTCCTGCAATATGTATTTATAAAAAAACAATTATCACAACCAAGAATTAATAAACAAAAATGCATGAAGCTGTGCTACTGAGCACTCTGACATTTAACAAAAGTCAAATAATAAAAGTCATACTCTAGCCATTCATACAAAAAACTCAGGTCAAAAAGTGAGAAGTACAAAAAAAAATTTGCATGCATATGTGCACTTTATATCAATCACGTTAATCCGATATGCATGAAAGTTTCAGACACTTGATCTACTAAAGTTTCATCAAAATGGACAAGCAAGTGAAATTGTCAAAAGCTTCTCAGTATCAGCCACAATGCTCTAGTTTATACCTTCTCTTTCTTCCGTTGTGCCAAATAAATTTGCATTTCAGTCTGCAGCCTGAAAACAAAGACACATGGTAAAAAAAAGCCATTTCTATCCTAATTACAGTAGCACTCATTATCAATACCTTCCCTTCTGAGATAATATAGATGTCAGTGCCTTCACATGAGAAGAAGTGAAAAGGGAGAACAATTGGATCCAGCGCCTTGTCCTTTCCTCGACAGGAAGAAAGACAGGAAATAAATCCTCTGCAATAACAAGCTCCATGTTTTGGGGCCTGGAGAATATAGATAAAATATTACATCCAATAACATAATTTAGATTGGTGGATTAATTAGTCAAAACAAGTGAAGGATCAGACCTGAAATCCTTACAATCTTTATCATAGGAAAGCATCAAGACTTTACAAGGAATCCGTTCAAAGTGATCACTTGCTGTCATGAGGCCTTCAGAACACATGATACAATAATCTCGATATACCTCCAGCAACTTCTCCAAAGCCTTCTTTCTGACAGATATCTGCACAGTAAGTATGAGTTAGACCAGATTTTTTCCCACATAAGTTGACAGCTTTCATTCAAGTGAGCAGAAACTTCTGAAGAAGAATTACCTTCTTATCCCGAAGTCTTTCAGAAACTGTTGATATTAGTTCGGGTGGAAAAAACCTCAGGTTAGTCCTGGCAAGATCACAGGCAACAACAGCAGCCTGTGTTCGCACTCTATCATCAAAGTCCAGCAATCGACCTTCAAGAGCAGCTGATTCATTGACATGAGACAGATTAGATTTCAAAGACCCTATTTATTGACAAGCAAACTCACTTGCTGAATCACTTACTAAGTATTTCACGTGATACATTCCCAGAGGGATTGGCTATGTAGCACACTTTAGCACTCTGCAAAACACTAAGTCTAACTTCTGCTGATTTATCAGAGAATCTATTTTTGAACTCTACAAAAAGATTGTGATATTTCTGTACAGCATGATGCTCGGGTAGTGCCAGGAGCTTTCCAATTAAATTAACAGCTTTTATTCGGACATCAACCTGATCTGTCTAGACAATAGAATTCAAAGTTTATTTTAATGAAGATCAGAGGATAACTTTCCAAAAGGAAAGAGGAAAAGAAACAGAACAAATAAGGGTACATTGCTGGTAATAGGAAAAACAACAAATGTTCCTTTAAGAAGACATGGAAAAACTTCGCAATATTCAGCCCATGTGATAAAAGTGAGATGTCATATACCTTCAAAAAGAAGATGCAATGCTATGATAGATTAGGATAAATGAGTTAGAGGAAGATGTCGTACCAGTAACTCTTGAGTCAAGTTGGGGATGACACCAAGAAGCATATGAGGAGCACACTGGAAAACTTTAAAAAGGATTTCGTGGTAAAATTCCTTAAGCTTGCTCTCAACAGCATCTCTGTCTAAGAAACAAGATGTTAAAAACCCACAAACAAAAGGTTCAAGCTTTTCTTCACAAGTTTGGATGACAGATGCAGCAAGCTGAGATGCAGCAGGAGTTGCAGCCTGTGGGGAAAAAAACAGAAGGGGAAGGGGGGATGATGAAGTCAGGCATCAGGAATTGGCCCAAAGCAGAAAGGATTTCAGATGAATCCAAATGTTAGAGCTAGACAGTTTGCTACCAAACCAGTAACTGATAGGCCTAGTCAAGAGAGCAAATACTGCATGTTCAAACATCCAACCCAAAGCCTCAAGCTAGTGCAAGAAGAGGTCCACGAATTTAAGCCATACTTAAGGCATAACAAATAGATTTCCTGTCATAGTAATTTATATATTTCAGCCATGAATCACAAACCCTTGGCGAGATTTCAGGCATGAATTTTTACACGGTTGGACTATTTGCTCCATTCAAGAAATGCCCGTCAAAGACATTCAAAACCCAAAAAGAAAGAACTGGTCAAGTTAGATCTAACATATAAATTCCATGCATTTGTCCACTGTACAAGCAAAAATCAGTGGTCTAAATCTAATTTGACATTTAACAAGTTTGTCACGAGAAATAATCGCTGCAAGCTGTATGAACCAAAACAAGATATTGTACAAATACTTACCTTTCCTTCCTTTATAAGATTCAGCAAAATCACATCCAAGAGTGCTTGAGAAGCCTCCTCGTTTAAAACATGTTTCATTATAGACAGAATCTCATCAATCAAAGACTGCTGGTGATGTTCCCTACAAAGGCAGAATACAGTGCCATGAATAGTGCTGCATTAGCAATAAAGGCAAGGAAAACAGCAAACGGCCGAAACATATTATCATAAAACTAAAAAAAGTACCTGAGCTACATGCAAACAACAAGCAACCTCAATTATATGACTTCATTTCCCTCCAAAACTCAATGGTTGATCAAATTTTTACAATAAAAGAAAAAATATCCACAAATGGTCATACCGTAAGTATTGACTGGAAGTTGATGAGCAAAGGACCCAGGTTAAAAAGATAGGAAGTACATATATTGGTAACGAGATCAGTGCAGGAAAGAAAATTTGATTTCATATACTTGATCTAGTTAAACACGGAGTGTCTAGGCTCTGAGGTGACACTATCAATAAGTATTCATTACAAGGAGGTGCTGTACTATGTAACTTTAATTGAGAGTTTCAACATCTTCAGCTTTAGTCAACCAAGTTTGCTTCACAGCACATAGTTAAGATCCAAAAGGGAGAAAAAAAGAGGAAAAAGAAAACCATAGAGAATAAATCAAGCACGCTATTTTCAATTATGTTGACTGAATTAACAAATACAAAAAAAAAACCAGAGAAAAGAGAAAAGAGAGAGCATTCTAACCTCACAGAAGAGAAAAAAATTTTGAACATTTCAAGAACAAGATCGTGGCAGTCGACATCCAGCATGATCACACAACATTTACAACGTGCCACAGTTTCCAATACTTTAACTCTCCTCAAAAAGTGTGGGCTAGCAGTATCACTGAGCTCCTTGAACATGTTGAGAAAAAGTATAAATATATCCTTCGAAAAGAAAACCGGATCAATGTCAGTCGCATTCATTGTTTATCGATATTCTGAAGAGATGTCAGCACAATTGCAAACATGCAGATGCATTTTACTTCTATTCACAAGCACACAGATGCACGTAAAGAAGAGCATCCAGAAATTGAGATAACATGCTAAAACACAAGTATGAACATGGAAAGAGTCTCATTACCCTCAGATATTTGTCCTCGAAAGGAGGCTCGGGTGCCAAGACCCGAAACACTTCACTGACACAGATTGCCACCAAAAGTTTGACTTCTTTGTCAGTATGCTTAATAAGATAGTGCTTCAGAATAGACTTCCTCAAGGGCTTTATAGCAGCTTCTAACTTCTTTGTAGCTTCTGCCTTTTTAAAAGTTTCCAAAGGCTGTTCAATTTGTGACAAAGCATTTGCAGCTTGCTACAAATAAAAATTATTAAAATTAACCAAATCTAAACAACCTTGACAAATAAATATATAATGATGTGCAGAGAAAATCTCATATATTACACGTTACTTTCAAAAATTAAAAAGAAAATCAAAATCAGATTTGATTCAGTGCCGGAAATTTTCAAAATAGACAAAAAATAATAATTACATATCAGCATTATTTTCTTGGAGAACCAGCTAGTGATTATTAAATAGAAAAAAAATAAAAGGTATAAATTAATCGATCCCGATTCCGTAACAATACTAGTATTGACGGGTAAACAAATAATATATGTGAGAAAACTCACACGTTATTTCAACTTTTTCAAAAAATAAAAACATGAAGAAAAGGCGAATTCGAAATATTTAGAGAAACTGGAAGCAAGCCCGAATTCTCTAAAGTGAATTACTCAAAACAGTTGAATAAAACGACTACAGTGAACAAAATCGAGTCAGTACAAAACCAAGGGTTTTTGTGTTATTGCGAGGAATTTTTTTTCGTGAAAATAAAGGGAAAATACGCATACACGGAGCGATTTGACAAGGAAGTCCTTGTTGGGCCGAGCGTGTCGACCGAGATGGTCGCCGACTTCGGAAACGAGTTGAAGCGGAGATTCGTCCATTGAATAGCTGGAGAAGAGAGGATTTGAAGATTTTTTTAGTGGAAAGAGAGTGAGGGTAAAGCGAGAGGAGGGAATTTTTTTTGTTGTTGGTTTGGGACTGGCATCTGCCCAAATGCGAAAAGCGTGTTTCTAGAGATGGAAGGAGAGGTTTCAAGCGGGTACGATCCCGCCTATGCGTCGCGTGCATTTCACGCGTTGAGATTTCCGTATAGTAGGCGGGCGGGCATGAGATCAAACGGTTAAGGGGCTGTAGGTTATTCTTGGGAGGGGGCTAGGATAGTGCCAGGTCGGCAACACGATAACAGAAACAAAAGGTTGAAGATTTTTTTTAAGTAAAAATTATTGAATTGGTATACTCAGTCGTTTTAATTTATGTCATTGCTTAACATGCACTTATAGGGGAACGTGTCCGAGTACA